>BNJS01001286.1_pt1 | contig 200259 bp, 240 predicted proteins | sample 8540461 | NCBI WGS metagenome assembly BNJS01 (sample SAMD00202454, study PRJDB9452) | human saliva metagenome | isolation source: human saliva | place: Japan
AAAAAAATACCCCCAACCATCATATAGGCAACTGGGATGAAAATAGCTCCTAATTTTTTCTTCACTAGCAAAGCACTAGCTAGTCCAAAAATAGAGAACACAGCGCCCCAAACTCCATACCAGAGAGTCGTTACAAGACTATAGAGAAACTGATTAGAATCAAATAATTCTTTTAAGGCACCACTATAGTCTCCAATATAAATTTCCTGATAAGGAGTCACTAAAAGATTAATTCCTAATAATAATAAATAGGGGAGAAAAAAGACTAGAAAAGAAGAAATAATTACAGTACTACCCACAATAGCCAGATACTTCTTTTTAGAAATTCGACACAATTGTGCTGTTAGAAAATGACTCTCAGCATCCTCTATTATCTGACTAGAATAGGGCAGTGTACAGATAAGTGCAGCTACTAGGCTAATCGGTGAAAATCCTCTAATAGAAGAAGCGGCAAAAAAAATCGATAAACCTTCAATTTTATAAATACCATTGAAAGCAAGGAAATTTCCTAAACTCATGCAAAGAAGGGTCAAAAATAAAGACATATAAAACCGAGGTGATTTAACGACTCGTACAAGATTACAAATAAAAAATTCCATCCCAACTCCTCCTTATAATAAGAATAGGGTGTAGCATTCTTTTTTCATGCTACACCCACAATCAACCATCTTTAAGGCTTACTCTGACAAGTAAGTTAATAAGAATCTGGACTCCAAGAACCTGAAGTATGAATTCTTACATGATTTCCAAACTGTGGCGCCATAGCTAATCTAGTATCAGAACCAATATAATTATCACCACCTCCATTATAGTACATGACAATCCTAGAGCCAGAACTCAATTGATATACTGGAGTGATATCTGCCCCACTATAGGCGCTACGAATAGAGGTATTTAACGTTTTACCGCCACCAGTGCTGTCATTATTATTAATTCCAGCAGAGGCGTTTTCTTTCTCAAGCGCACTAGTTGTATCCGAACTAAAACGCGGCAACGTTAAATCATAATCTCCAACCTATCTAGCTAAGACTGTAGGGAGAAACAAACTAGCTGCAATTGTAACTACGCAAAAAAGGGAATATATTTTTCTTCTTTTCATGACATCGTCCTCCTAAGAAGTGATAAACAAGATAGTTGATTGATTTAACATATATTATAATTTCATTATAAATAAAAAAGAAAGCGTTGTCAATTATCTTTGTTTAAAAATATTATCATATTTTTAAACAAAATGATTAAAAGAGTCTGGGACAAAAAGATTTTAATTTTAGAAATTCTTTTATTATAAATTTTTAAAAAAATCGATAGATTATACAAAAAGCGAACAAAACAGAATTCTGATTATTAGATAACTCGTTTTGTTCGTTTTTTTATATTTAAAGGTTGATTTTTGTCCCAGACTCGTCTCTCTTTATCTTACTGACCTAACCTTCTTGCCAATTTTCTTGGTCTTCTTTAAAGCGTTTTAGGAGGTCGAGTCCTTCTGGGGTGATATATCCTTCTTCTTGGGCTAGGTGGATGAGTTCACTGTAGTTAGAAAGCGTCACAAGTTTGACACCAGCATCCGCAAAGTTCTTATCTGCTTTTGGCAATTGATAACTGAAAATCGCCACAACACCAAGAACTTCAGCTCCTTCTCGCTTTGCTGCTGCCACTGCCTCAAGAACAGAACCACCAGTTGAAATAAGATCTTCAACCACTACCATTTTTTGACCCTTGAGCTACGCGACCTTCGATTTGGTTACCAGCTCCATGGTCTTTTGGTTTGCTACGGATGTAGGCAAATGGCAGATTCATCTTATCAGCAATGATAGCTCCGTGTGGAATCCCTGCCGTCGCAGTTCCTGCAATGACTTCTACCTCTGGAAAGGCTTCTTTGATAGCTTCCACAAAGCCATTTTCAATTAAGGTACGAGTTTCTGGATAGGCTAGTGTCACACGATTATCAGTATAAATCGGTGACTTGATACCAGATGCCCAAGTGAAAGGCTCCTCTGGTTTGAGGTAAACGGCTTGGATTTTCAAGAGGTGGCTAGCGATATCTTTAGCAAGTGTCATGGTATTCTCCTTTTATTTTTCTAATCTAGTTCTTTAATTCCAGTCCTGTGTCCATTCATCCTTGATGGCATGATAAGCTGCAACAGGATCCTCAGCTTGGGTAATGGGACGTCCCACTACGATATAGTCACTACCGATTTGATAGGCATCAGCAGGTGTCATAACTCGTTTTTGGTCTCCAACTGCAGCACCTGCAGGACGAATGCCCGGTGTCAGACAGATAAAATCTGGTTTGGTAGCCTGCTTGATGACTTGCACTTCCTGAGCTGAGCAAACAACACCATCCAAGCCCGCTTCAGCTGTCTTCTTGGCATAGTGAATCACAGACTCTTGCAGGCTGGTTTGGATATTTTGAAACTCCTGCATCTGGGCTTCTGACGTTGATGTCAGCTGAGTGACAGCAATCAATTTGGCTTGACTTCCAAGACCTTCACGCGCAGCCTTCATCATCTCTACACCACCAGCAGCATGAACATTGGTCATATCCACACCAAGCTGAGACAGGACCTTCATAGCTGATTTGACTGTATTGGGAATGTCATGAAGCTTTGAGATCCAAAAAAAGACACTGTGACCCCAGATCTTTCAAGTATGACACAATCTCAGGACCCCGTTGCGTAATAAAGCTCCATCCCTACCTTGAGATAAAGGCTTTCTTCTGCTGGGAAAAGAGCTAAAAATTCCTTGACCGCCTCAAAACTAGGAAAATCAAGAGCAATGACTGGACGATGTTCTCGCATAGGTTTCTCCTTTTACCTTTGCTAGTGAGAGAGTCTGGGCAACAGAAGCCACGAAAAAAGGAACCTGCCAACAGCAAGGTTCCACGAAAAATGGGTAGTCTCCACCCTTTCACCGTCTAACCTTAGCTGCCTCTCTGGACTGCTTTAAAGGTTTTTTACTATTCTATTATTTCTACTAGTACTTGTCAAGTAAAAACATGGTAACTAAAGAACTATGAGAGAAAAGGTAAACCTAGCGACGCGATGAACGCTGGGTTGTTTGGTTTCGATTGCTCTCTTCCTCCAATTTTTTCTTCTTCTTCCAATTTTATTTCTGCTGTTCTTCCAGTCTTTTCTTCTCTTCCTCTTTTCTGTTTCTTCTCAGCTTCCTTAGCCTCTTGTTTGGCTTTTTTTCCTCAGCCTCCATAATTAATTTATCCGCCACAGTGTAACTGTAAATTCCAGCTTCCATGTCGACCACACTCGGTTCTGACAATTGATGGCTTAATCTTACTATAGTAAGGCAATTTCTTACTCATTTCAGAAAGAGGGAACCAAGACTTCGTCCGAATCATTCATGGTCAATCGAATTAAATCTGAAGTCACCTTGCTTGGGGCTAGTTCCACCTTTCTGGATAGCAGACTTTGAGTTCTGGGGCTAATTTGAGCAAAGTTCTGACGTAAAGGCTTTTGATTTGTTCGCTGTCATTAAAGAGAACTGATAAATAAGTTTCTGGCAGACTGACCAAGCTCACAGAACTGGTCTCAAGCTGACCACTGGAAAGAATAGGATAATGATTTTCACCAGAAACATAGTAGGCAACAATATCGTATTCCTTAACCTTGATAGTAAACTTGGTTGGAAATTGATAGACAAGCTGAGCTGATTCAACCCAATAGTTAGACTTGATCTGCTCTTCATATTTTGCCTTATCTAGCAGAAGGTTAATCGTATAATCCGAATCCTGAATGCCTGAAGCCTGTCGAATATCATCATCCGTAGTTTGCACCGTTCCCTCAACACGAATATCCTTCATGGTCGCATAAGGACTGAGCAAGTAGGCAGAGACAATCAATAAAAGCAGACTTGGAAATAAAATCGTTAGAGCTCGCAAGATATGAAGGCCAGGAATTTTTCGGTTTGAGCTGGTTTTTTTCCTTTACAGGCTTTTTTTCTCTGCTTTTTATCCTGTCTCTTCGTTCTCTTTTAGACTTTTGATTTCTTCTTTGATACTTTCTTTTTTTGACGTCTTCTGACTCTTCTACTTTTTTCTTCAGCACTCTTCCTTAGCTGATTCTGGGTCTTTTGGATCAGATTCACTCTCTTGGTCCTCAGTTTGCATCTGACTTTTCAGATTTTGAAGCCATTCGAGCTTGTCTTTCCTTTTCCTTCTCCTCAGCTAGGCCGCCTCTTCTTCAGCCTTCTTTTTAGATATTCTTGGTTTCGTTTCTGCCATTCTGATAACTCTTTAAATTCTTCGAGGATTTCTTTTGCCCTCATTTTTTTCTTATCTTTTGACATTTACTTTCCTTATGATAAATCTTTTTTTCAATAATTGATAAAAATCTGCTAGAGATTTCAATTCCTTTAGAAGCCTTCATCTTAGCTTGGTAGTCTTCCTTGTGTCTTAGTAAGTGAGAAAGTTTCTCTTCCAAACTATCCAAGGTCAAATCGCTTTCTTGAAGCTCTTCTGCATAGCCTTTTTTTACAAAGTAGGCTGCATTTTCAATCTGGTCTCCACGACTAGCTTCACGACCAAGTGGCACAATAACATGCAATTTTGCCATGGCCAAGAGCTCAAAAATCGTATTGGCACCACCTCGTGTCACAACAATATCAGCCAATTCCATCAAGGGTTGATAGAGATTGGTCACATAGTCAACACGAAAGAGATTTTGGCTCAACTCGTTCAGGCTAGAATCTCCAGTTAGATTGATAATATTGTAGCGCTCTGTCAGTTCTTTCTTATGGTCTGTCACCAATTGGTTAAAGACACGAGCACCTGCAGAACCTCCGACAAACAATACAGTTGGCAATTTGGGATTAAAGTGGGTTTGAATATCCACCAATTCATCGGGTTCTGGAGTTTTTTGGTCTGAAACCTTGGTCACTGCTCCCACATGCTCGACCTTAGACAAACTTGAAGCTTGCTCAAAGTTTGAATACATCTTAGTCGCAAATTTATAGGCGATTTTATTAGCCAAGCCCATAGACAGGTCAGATTCGTGAATAAAGACAGGCACTCCTGACACACGCGCAGCGATAACAGGCGGTACTGAGACAAAGCCTCCCTTTGAAAAAAGAGCCTGTGGACGAAGTCGCAACATGATAAAGAGCGATTGGACAATTCCCCAACCAACTTTAAAGACATCCAGCATATTTTGCCAAGAGAAATAGCGACGCAATTTTCCAGTCGCAATGGAATGGAAGGTGACATCTAGACCTGACTTGAGGATTTCTTGGTGTTCGATACCACGCTTGTCCCCGATATAGTGGACTTCCCAGCCATCTTCGATGAACTTGGGCATTAACAAAAGGTTGAGGGTCACGTGTCCAACCGTCCCCCCACCTGTAAAGACAATTTTTTTCATATTATTCCTTTAACTCCGCTACTGTGTCGATAAAGAGGTCGCCACGTACTTCAAAGTTAGCATACATATCCCAGCTGGCATTGGCTGGACTGAGAAGAACCACGTCTCCTTGAGTCGCAAGCTCGTAGGCCTTGCGGGTCGCATCTGCAATATCAGTCGCATCCACATAAGCCACACCAGCCTTGTCTGCTGCCCGTTTGACACGTTCTGCAGACTGACCGAGGATGACCATCTTCTTGAGTCCAGTAATGTCTGGAACCAATTCGTCAAACTCATTACCACGGTCCAAACCACCTGCAATCAAAATGACCTTGCTGTTGTCAAATCCTGACAAGGCTTTTTGAGTAGCCAAGATATTGGTTGACTTGCTATCATTATAGAATTTGACACCCTTGATTTCATCCACAAATTGGAGACGGTGTTTGACACCACCAAAGGCTGAAAGAGTTTCCTTGATGGTTTGGTTGTCCACACCACGAAGCTTGGCTACAGCAATAGTCGCAAGGGCATTTTCCACATTGTGGCTACCTGGAACCCCGATTTCATTCGCTGCCATGACCACTTCCCCACGGAAGTAGAGTTGACCATCTTCCAGATAAGCTCCATCAACCTTTTCCTGTGTTGAAAATGGTACAACAGTAGCTTGTGTTTTTCTTGCCAATTCTTTTGCCAAGTCTTGGTTAAAGTTCAAGACAAGGAAATCAGCCGCTGTCATCTTGTTCTGGATATTCCACTTGGCTGCTACATATTCCTCAAATGACCCATGATAATCGATATGAGTTGGCATGAGGTTGGTAATAACCGCAATCTCAGGATGGATTCTTGAACGCCCATGAGTTGGAAAGAAGAAAGTTCCATGACAAGGGTATCCTTGTCTGTCGCTGTTTGGGCCACTTGACTGGCTGGATAGCCAATATTCCCTGATAAGAGACCATGTTGGCCAGCAGCAGTCAAAACTTCTCCAATCATAGTCGTTGTGGTTGTCTTACCGTTAGAACCAGTGATACCAACAATCGGTGCTTCTGAAATCAAGTAAGCCAATTCCACTTCAGTCAAGACTGGAATTCCCTTGGTCAAAGCCTTTTCAATCATGGGATTGCTGTAAGGGATACCTGGATTTTTCACCATAAGGGCAAACTCTTCATCCAAGAGTTCCAAAGGATGACCGCCTGTGATGACCTTGATCCCTTCTTCCAACAAACTTTGGGCAGCTGGATTGTCCTCAAAAGGTTTTCCGTCATTTACTGTCACAATGGCACCTAGCTTGTCCAACAAACGAGCTGCAGATTCACCAGACTTGGCCAAACCTAAAACAAGGACTTTCTTATTTTTAAATTGATCTATTACTTTCATGTCTCGAAACTCCATTTCTACTCTTACTATTTTTACCATTTTTTTATGGAAATAAAAAGCCACAAAGTGTGTTTGTGACTCTTTCTTCTAACTGATACTCTTCGAAAAATCTCTTCAAACCACGTCAGCTTCGCCTTGCCGTATATATGTACTGACTTTCGTCAGTCTTATCTACAACCCTCAAAGCAGTGCTTTTGAGCAACCTGCGCTAGCTTCCTAGTTTGCTTTTTTTGATTTTCATTGAGTATGAATCTTACCATATCATCTATGTGATAAATCGGTAACTCGAATGACTTGGTCCACTTGCTCCCAAATCAGAGGATTGTGGGTCGCAATAATAATAGTTCGATTCGGATTTTTTAAAGATTCTAGGATGGAAAGTAATTCCTCAGAGTTTTTTTGGGGTCTAGTGAAGCGGTTGGTTCATCTGCGAGAATCAAAGGTGGATCCTTTAAAATTATCTTCGCTAGTGCAACACGTTGTGCTTCTCCTCCTGATAATTCAAAAGATAGGTTGCTTCTAAATCCAAATAAGAGAGGTTTGACACGGTTTAGAGCTTGTTTCATCAAAAGAGATTTTTCTTTTTTTCTTTCAACTTTTTACCAACTAAACCCAGATTGAGATTCTCTTTAACGGTTTGACTTTCAATTAAGCCAAAATCTTGAAATAAATATCCCAAGTAATCTCTAAAGAAAACAGAAGGCCTAATGTCCTTAAGAGAAGTGCCATCATAGATGATTTGTCCTTTGTCATATGGCTCTAATCGTCCAATCATATTCAAGAGTGTTGTCTTACCACAGCCACTTGTACCGATTAAGGCATAAATTTTCCCACCTTCAAAATGAAGATTCGTATCTGAAAAATAGCTGACGGCTTCCAAATTTTTTTAGATATATTCTTTAGTTCAATCATCCTATTTTTCCTTTCATAATTGTCATAGAAACACGAGATTCTTTTCTGAGCTTGACGGTAAAGCGTCAAAACTGCACTAGCTAGAAAGACTAATAAAGTGAGCAAGCCAATCACCAAGTCTCGACTGCTTAAAATAAAGAGACTAGCACCAAATACAAAACTGGCAAATTGACTAACCATATACTGAGCATGTGTTTCAAAAAATCGTAAACCTGAAATTCGTTTAATCAAGATATCTCGACGGAATTGCTCGAAAATATAGAAGATTGACAGAATAAAAAGAGTAACAAGGAACTAGCTATCCCAACAATAGCTCCTAAAGATTAAAGTTGCTGTTTCAGTTTGAACTTCATTATAACGAGTTAGATAAACACTTCTTCCTTTCTTTAAGATAGGATACTTGCTCATAAATTCCCAGCTTTTTTCAAGAGTTTAATCCCATCTTCATATCCTTTGACAAAGATATTCTTACCAGCATTGATAGACCAACTAGATTTGGAAATGATACTATCACCTGTAGATGTTGGAGTAAATACAACTAAAATCGGATCAGTTAAATACTGGATGGATACGGGACTTTCACCGTTATTATAAACAAACCGCTTTTCTCCAGTTGGAAGATAACTAACAATCGCTCTCATTTCATACTCTAAAGGAGCACTTGCCTCCTCACCAGATTTTCCATAATAACTCAATCTTTCTTCAAAAGCTTTCTTAAGTTCTGCTTCTCTGAGAGCGCAAATGTTCTGGGAGCAAGAGGATCAAACTCACCTTTTTGAAGATGGGCTAACTTTCTGTTTGGTCTCAGCATCTACATACGACCTTTTCCTTGTCCAAATAACTGGGACTAACATAGAGCGTATTAGCATCTGGACTATAGGTATCCAGTGTCTCTCCCTGTTCATTTTTTCCTTGTTCATTTTTTCCTTGTGGATTTGCAAAATGAATGAGATTATCTTTTACAAATAGAGCCTGTTCTTCTTCGATTGCTTCCTTGGCAAAGGCATACCACTTATTCTGATTTTCTGTATCTTTTACTCTATCACCTAAGCCAAAGGAAATCTGGTAATAGTCTGCTCTGTCCTGCCATGCTTGTTTTGAAATTTCAAGTTCTTTCAATCGTTGGTAAGACGTCAAACCTGTCTTAACAGCGTAGCCTACTGTAAAAACAGCTACTAACTGACACAATAGGGTTAAAGCCATCAAGCGTTTAAGGGGTAATCTTCCCTTAATAACGGGAACTAATGCTTTATAACTCAAACTCATTAGATAAAGAAGCATTAGTAAAATTGAAATCCCCAATAAAAACAAAAGATAGAAACTAATCCCAAAACCATAGGTGGCTAACAAGATAGGATAAAAACAAACCTTGACTAAAAAGAACGACTCTCCCACCTAGGAAGGAAAGGAGGGCTGATAGAAGGAGCCACTTTGATATCAGTCGATAAAGAATGCCCCATGATGGATAAGAGAGTCTGACCAGAAAAAGAGTTTTTATACCTGCTGCTCTCATTTCCTTAATCCGAGTGATAATCACTAAAGCAAAGAAAGATAAGCCAAATATTGCTAAACTAATTAAAATAAGGGGAATTAGTAACATTCTGAAAAGCAAGAGAATAGGGCGGTGTCTTTCGGTCAGGAATTGCTTTATAACCCAAATCTCCTAATTTATCGGCAAGCTTTTCTTTCGTCAAGGAGCCTGACAAAAGGAGATAACTATTTAGCGGATCACTACGTTCACGACTTTCTTGGCTAGCTTCTTGGAATTCTTTTGGTAAAGTTCCCTGACCATAAGTTGCATAAGTAAAGTGAGTCGTCCCATCCTTACTCGGCTCTACGATTCTTCTAGCTATTAAACTCTGTTCTGAGTTTGCAAAATTCTCCAATTCCTGTTCAAATACCTCACGCGTCGGTTCCTGAGTATCTTTTTTGACACGAAGTAAGGAGACGGAATCATAGCTTGCATATAAATATTGTGGCGCACGTAAGACAATAATCCAAGCAAGGAAGAAGCTGAGAAAAAAAAGTTGATAATAATATGAATAGTTTCTTCATAGTAGACTCCTTTGTATAAGAGAATAACTCTATAGAAAGAAATTTTTACATTTTATAAATTCTTAGAATTATTTTCCTAGTTTAATCCATCACACCCTGAGCAACAAGACAACAAATTTAATCCTTTCTTATTTTGAAATCGGTTTCTTATAACTTAAATATATCACTTTCTATATAATCTGTCAACATATTTTACTAAGATATCATTAGTAATAGAAATTTTAAAGTTTCCTTAGAAAATAGATGTCGGGAAAGAATTTAAGTTCAGTTTTTCCCATTCATATTATCCAAGCAAAAGAGATGATATTAACTAAAAAGCAATTCGAACTACTGTAAAATTCCTAGCAAAAAAGAGAGCCGAAACACTCTTTTTATCTTCTTTTACTTTTATTAACCGACATGAGGGTAATATCTCGCAAGCTAAAATATGCTAGGAAGAGCATAGCGATTGCGATAAAGAATTCTGTCGGTAGCTGAAAGATTTGCAGGACAGACAGCATCAGCAAAATCAAAAGTGCTACAAAAGCAAAGACGACAAGGACGATATTGACTGTCCCTTTAATGCTTTCTGGTGTCGCAAATACATAGAGTAGTAATAAGAGGATTCCTATGATTAAATAAACCATCTTTATCTCTTTCTAGCTCTTATTCAGCTGATTTTTTCTTCTTGTTAGCTTTCTCACGCTCTGCCTTATTAAGGATTTGTTTACGCAAACGGATAGACTCAGGCGTTACTTCCATGTACTCATCGTCGTTCAAGAACTCAAGAGACTCTTCAAGTGTCAAGATACGAGGTGTCTTGATAACAGCTGTTTGGTCCTTAGTAGCTGAACGAACGTTGGTCATTTGTTTCGCCTTAGTGATGTTAACTGTCAAGTCGTTTTTCACGAGAGTTTTCACCGATGATCATTCCTTCATAAACCCTCAGTACCTGGGTTGACAAAAGATTGTACCACGTTCTTCGATAGACATGATTGAGTAGTTGTAGCCTTACCAGCATCGATAGAAACAAGGGCACCACGGTGACGACCACCAATTTCACCTGGAATCAATGGCAAGTATTGGTCGAAGGTATGGTTCATGATACCGTAACCACGAGTCATTGACAAGAACTCAGTTGAGTATCCAATCAAACCACGCGCTGGAACAAGGAAGACCAAACGAGTTTGACCATTACCAGTTGAAATCATATCCAACATTTCACCCTTTACGTTCAGAAAGGCTTTTGGATAACAGATCCCTTGGTATTCTTCTGGAGTGTCGATTTGAACACGTTCAAATGGCTCACATTTAACACCGTCGATTTCTTTTACGATAACCTCTGGACGAGATACTTGAAGTTCATATCCCTCACGACGCATTGTTTCGATAAGGATTGACAAGTGCAATTCTCCACGTCCTGAAACAGTCCATTTATCTGGTGAATCAGTTGGGTCAACACGAAGGGAAACGTCTGTTTGCAATTCTGCCTGCAAGCGTTCTTCCACCTTACGAGAAGTCACCCATTTACCTTCTTTACCAGCAAATGGTGAGTTGTTGACCAAGAAAGTCATTTGAAGAGTTGGCTCATCGATGTGTAGGATTGGAAGAGCTTCAACTGCGTCTGTCGGAGTAATGGTTTCACCGACAAAGATATCTTCCATACCTGAAACGGCAATCAAGTCACCTGCTTTGGCTTCTTGGATTTCACGACGTTCCAAACCAAAGAAACCGAAGAGTTTTGTAACACGGAAGTTTTTAGTTGTGCCATCAAGTTTAGAAAGGGTAACTTGGTCCCCAACCTTAACAGTACCACGGAAGACACGACCGATACCGATACGTCCAACGAAGTCATTGTAGTCCAAAAGTGACACTTGGAACTGCAAAGGCTCATCTGAGTTATCTACTGGAGCTGGGATATGGTCGATAATCGTGTCAAAGATTGGTGCCATAGTAGCTTCTTGGTCAGCTGGATCATCTGACAATGAAGAAGTTCCGTTGATCGCTGAAGCATACACCACTGGGAAATCAAGCTGGTCATCATCTGCACCAAGCTCGATGAAAAGTTCCAAGACTTCGTCCACTACTTCTGCTGGACGAGCTGATGGCTTATCAATTTTGTTAACAACCACGATTGGGACAAGGTCTTGTTCCAAGGCTTTTTTCAATACGAAACGAGTCTGTGGCATTGTTCCTTCGTAGGCATCTACGACCAAGACAACACCGTCAACCATTTTCATGATACGCTCAACTTCTCCACCGAAGTCCGCGTGTCCTGGTGTGTCCATGATGTTGATACGAGTTCCGTTGTAGGCAACGGCTGTATTTTTAGCAAGGATGGTAATTCCGCGCTCTTTTTCGATATCGTTTGAGTCCATAGCACGCTCTGCCAATTCAGTACGTGCATCAAGCGTTTCTGATTGTTTCAATAATTCGTCAACGAGGGTTGTTTTTACCGTGGTCAACGTGGGCGATAATCGCAATGTTACGGATATCTTCTCTTAATTTTGTCATGATTTCCTATAATATTCAAAAATTTATTTTCTAACTGAACGATTATACCATATTTTCAAGTAAATAACATAACTCAAGCAAGTGTAAATGTTTTTCACTCTGCTTTTTCTTTTTCACGTCAAGCCTTTTTCAAAGTAAAGCGACTTATGATAAGATAGGCACAGTATGCGTTTAGATAATTTATTAGCTCAAGAAAAAATCAGCCGAAAGGCCATGAAACAAGCCTTACTCAAAGGGGACATTCTCGTCGATGGTTGCCCAGCCCGCTCCCTAGCCCAAAATATCGATACAGGACTACAAGAACTCCTTTTTCAGGACCGAAATCATTCAAGGCTATGAGCACACCTATCTTATGCTTCATAAACCTGCTGGTGTCGTTACAGCCAACAAAGACAAGGAACTCCCAACTGTCATGGACCTGCTGTCACCTGACATCCAGTCTGACAAGCTCTATGCCGTCGGCCGACTGGACCGAGATACGACAGGACTCCTCCTCTTGACCGATAACGGTCCCTTGGGCTTTCAACTCCTCCATCCCCAATATCATGTCGATAAGACTTATCAAGTTGAGGTTAATGGACTTCTGACACCTGACCATATCCAAGCCTTTCAAAAGGGAATTGTCTTTTTAGATGGCACTATCTGTAAACCTGCAAGACTAGAGATTCTATCTGCAAGTCCTTCCCTCAGTCAAGCCTCTATCACCATTTCAGAAGGAAAATTTCATCAGGTTAAGAAAATGTTTCTCTCGGTTGGTGTCAAAGTGACCTCCCTCAAAAGAATTCAGTTCGGTGAGTTTACATTAGATCCAGAACTAGCAGAAGGTCAATACCGTCCCTTGAACCAAGAGGAATTGAAAATCATTAAAAACTACTTAGAGAAAAGTGGATAAAACAAAAAAGCTTTCAAATAAAGCTTTTTTTATTTTTACACTACTTAATTCATAAAAAGAATCAATCCTAAAACCCAATTAATTACGGAAACTACAATCCCTACAATAGCTATAATTTTTTCTGTTTTATAGTCTAGTCCAGATTCTTTTTGAAGTGAGTTAGCATACAATAAACTGGTAATACCTAAACCAATACCTCCCAACGGAAATAACAAACCAAGAATAATCGACAAGATACCCACAAAAAGTGGATTTTTCTTCTTTTCTTTCATGTTCTAAGAACTCCTTAAATTTTATACAAATTAATTATACTACAAAACAATAGCTTCATCCCATCATTCGACTAATTTGAAAATAAGGTTAGCTAGTCTTGACTTTCCCTTTCCAAGAATCCAAACCATAAGAAAGGATATAAATCTCAGAAAAACCTTGTTTTTTCAAGTAAAGGGCTGCATTTGTAACACGCTGCGCACGTTGGTTTTCGTAGAGAAGGACAGGCTTATCCTTACGAAGGGCAGCAAGACTAGTCTTCAACTGACTTGAAGGAATATTGCGAGCTCCAAGGATATGTTTTCTGTGGAATTCTGCTGGGTCGCGCAAATCAATCAATTGACCCGTACGAATCAAGGCTTCAAATTCCTCATTGTCTACGATTTTAGCCGCACGGCGAATACGAAGATAGTTAAAGCCCATCCATGCCAACATTGCCAGTATAAGTGCCCACAAAATCCAAGTAACCATTAGTTCTTTTCTCCATTTTTCTCAATATAATCCAATTCTACCTTGTGCTCTCTGCGAAGAACCGCTTCTGCTTCTAGATAGTCTAGTTTTTCCATCAACCCTGCATCGTAAATCCGAGAGAGTTCCAGCTTCATCAGTTCAATATCATATAAGCGTTTTCCCATGTAAACAATAATACCAAATCGTTTGAGGAATTGCTGCACATCATAGAATGTTTTCATAAGACTCATTCTAGCAAAATTTTATGTTTTTTTCAAGAAGAGACTCACACAGGAAGTATCACAGAAATAATTAAAAAAGCTGTACCTTCTGCAACTTTTTAATCTGGTGGAAAATAACCCAACTGCTCAGCGATGTGAATCGCCTCCTGCCTGTTAGTCACTCCCAATTTTGAAAAGATATTGGACAAGTGATTGGAAACTGTACGTTTACTCACATAAATCCTTTCACAGATATCATCAATGGTCAAGCCATTTCTAACCAGTTCTAGTATCTCGATTTCTCGTGGTGTTAGCACCTCTACCATCACTTCATCTGAAAAGACCTTATCACCTAGATAAATCTTTTTCCAATTTTTTTACCAACTCATCTGGGTTCATACTTTTGTCCAGAAATCCATAAGCTCCCATAGCTTTAGCTCGGTGTTCATACATCTTTTTGCTGTAACCTGTCAAAATCACAACCTTACTAGAACAACCATTGTCGATAATCTCTTGTGCCAAGGTCAGCCCATCAGCTTGATACAGACTCGTTAGGTTGATGTCAATCAAAATAATGTCGTAGTCATTAAAAGCAATCTCCGAGATAGTCGAAAAATTATCCACTAACTGGACCTTTTTAATGTTTTCCGATAACTCTAAAATCATCTTAATACTTTGGCTAAATAATTTATGATCATCAATTAACAAAATTTTCATAACACAACTCCTTATCAATCGGGAGAGTAATTTCTACACGAAATTTCTTATTATTTTCAAAAATCTGCATTTGACCACCTAAAACACTAATTTTATTAGACATATTTTTCAAGCCATAACCTAAGGATTTTTCTGTTTGAAGGCAGTTATTTTCAGAAATTATAAAAATAGCGTCATCATGCACATCAATCTTCAAAGAAATCCTTCCACCACTAGCGTACTTAACGGCATTGGTCGCCAACTCCTCAACCAGACGATAGGCAATTTTATCGTAAGGAGATAAAAGCCTAAAGTGGGCAGGAAACTGTGTGACGACTTCATTTTCTGCGTGATAACGCTTGACAATACGATTAATCAGCCCTTGATACTGGATGTCTAACTGCTCGTCTGTTTCTACCATTGGCTGATAATAATCCATCCGCTCACGAATCCGCTGAACCAACTCCTCTGTCACCAGATTGATTTGTTCACCAAAAACTTGATTGCTACTATATTTATTGAAATTTTTTATTGCCATCACATTTTGCAGGATTTCATTGTGAAGAAATTCGGAGAACTGTTGTTCTGTGTCTTCATTTGCCAGCAGGCTTTTCACCATACGATTACGCTTTAAAAAGAGAACTTTTACATAATCCCTAGCATCTAACATTTCAGCAGAACGAAAGAGGCGAATCAATTCTTCCGAACAAATCCCGAACAATAGTAACATGATATTCAAGACCAAAAAGCTCGTGTTTAAGTCTAAATGAAAGATGATGAAAATGCCTACTAACAAAAACATAACCAGTAAAAACAAGCGTGAAAAAGCTTTTATATAGGACAATTTCAACTCTGATACCCTTTTCTGAAGAGAGTTAATAATTGTTTTGAGATGCAAAAAAGCAAGTATTCCAATAATCTCAAGATACCAGACTAGGTTCATCACTCCTGAGCCCCTCGTATTGATATACAAAAAGAAATAAGAAAGAGGCAATATTAAAGCTAATATCCACAAATTTCGTCTCTGATACTTGAGTTTACTTTTCAACTCTTTATGATATAAAATCAGTAAAATCAAGGGAACAAGGTTTAAAAAGAAAGACGCAAACAAGGACAGAAATAGAAAAATTGAAGGACTTAACAGATACGAACTAATGGTGATTAGTGTCAACACAAAGGACACACTCAACAGTTCTTCTCCTATTTTCTCTCCCAGAAAGATAATAGACAGAGAACTATACACCAATAAAAAAGAGTTGAGCGGATGAAGAATATCAAAAAAGTGCAACAGGGTGCTTGCAACTCCTTGATTAAATATGGATTGCCAGCTAATGAGAAACATCATCAGGAGCAACCAAAGTTTCAACTCACTATACCGAAAGGTCACAATATTGCAAATATAGCTAAATACAATTAAAGCAATAATCAGCAATAAAACCATCTGCAAGGAAAAATCTGTCGAAAAGTCCAGAGGAGTCCTATAATAAATATAAATCATTAAAGCTAGATGATTAAAAATCGTCAACCACCAAAATAAAAGTGAGTTTTTCGAGAGCGATTTGACAAACTGTTTCATATGTATCTACTTCCTGAACTACTTTAATATCATTATAACACAATACCAGAATTGCAGGATAGGCAACTCTGGTATTTGACTTAATTTTCAATAATTTGCCAACTTACTCTGTAAGTCACTAGCAGGTAAAGGACAAAGAGTAAAACCGCTACTCCCAGATAGGTGATATCAATAGAAATGCTGGTATTAGCGAAATTCTCAAAATAGCCCAAAAGAGCGGTACTCAAGGCAAATGCTAGCGGACCTGCGATGACCAGCGGAACCAAGAAATAACTTAGAATCTGTTGCAAAAGAATAGAGCGATTTTGCTTTCTCTTGTTCCCAAGAAGATATAAGATTTGATAATCATTAACACTATCCAAAGCACTTGTAGAAGTTTGAAGAGACAAGATACTGAGGGAAATAATGATAAAAATAACACTGACAAAAATCATGACAAAGACAATGACTCCCATAAATCCAAGATAAATCTCAAAAATTCTTCCTTTGGTTTGATAGACGAACGAATTCAACTCTGCTCCATCACGAGTGAAGTAGTATTTTTCAATCCACTGACTCAAGAATGTTTCTACTTCCCGTTTGTCTATATTTTCCTTGAAATTGGCAACATAGGTCGTGTGGTCTTCCGTCAATCCAACTACTACCTTATCTGGTACAATCAAGGTTCCTGAGTCATTTGTAGTTACTGAAGATAAAAAGTAAACTGTTTCAAGTGGCTTTGAAGAGGCAAGGTTGAGAGAATGACCGTTAATCATGAAGGTTTTGGTCGTTGATAGAAAGTCCTGAATCTGCTTGGCAGTTCCTTTATAATTGGCATTGACTAGAAATTGGTCTTCTGACAAGTCAACCTCTCTTTCACCTTGCAGTTTGCGGAGATGATTGTAAGCAGAAATTCCTAAAATCGGTACTTTTGATTCAGGAAGTTTCTTATCATGCTCCCAGAGATTGCTGGTATCAATCAAATCTTTATAGATTACATCACTAGAATAGCTAGGATAGCTGTACTCCTCTTTGATGAAATTAAAGTCAAAGCCATCGGCTTTCAATCTGTCTTTGACAGATTCCTGAGAAAATAGAAACTCTTGACCACGGTAGAGATTGACAGTTACATCATAAGGTGAGTATTTGTTCAGCTCTCGGTTCATAGTCGTATAGGCACTACCACTAAAAACTAGTAAGCTGAGAGCCAGTGTCAAGGTCAAGGATAAGACAGCCAACGTGACCGAATTACTATCAGCTTGTTTTGAAAATTGACGGATTTTAAAAGTGTTTAGTTTGTTATAGTAGGTTTGAGGCAGTTTTCTAAGAGAGACCAAGATAAAATGGCTCAAGGTATTGTAAAATAAAATAACAAAAACCACGAAGACAGATACCAGCAAGATACCCCAGCTTTTCAAGAATGATAGATGGTGATAGTCTGAAAAATAGAGAGCACCAAAACCGATAACAGCTGTCGAAAGAATAAAGAGAAGTGCTTGAAGAACTGGCTTGCCTTTTGCCAAGACAGATTTCTTGACCCCATTTTCTTGAATGAGTGCAATGATATTTTGCTTTTTAAAGGTAAGAATGTCCATGACACCTACAATAAAACTGGTTACCAAATAGGAATAAACTAGTAAGATGGCAGACTTGCTATCAAAGAAAAGCAGACTACCAAAGTAATTGGCCATGAAAAACTCAGATGCAACCTTAGCTAGAATGACCAGTAAGATTACTCCAAGCAAGAAACCTAGAATCAAGGAAAAGATATTGACCAGCATGGTTTCAAAGAACAGGGTACGAATAATCTGCTTCTTCTTCATTCCCAGCGTTGCATAAAGTCCCAGCTCTTTCTTGCGCCGTCCCAGCACAAAATTTGTGGAATAAACGATAAGAAAGGCAATTGCTGATAGAATCAAATAGGAAAGCAAGCCCATGTACTGACTCATCACCTTCGTCAGCATTTCCTTTGCCCCTGATAAACTCTGCATCACTGGATGGCTTGGTAAAGCATTAAAAGCATAGAGCAAGCTATAAATCAAGGTTAGACTGAAAAAATAGATGGTATAGGTCTGTAAATTTCGAAATACATTTCGTAAAATTAATTTTGGATACATACTCTCTCCTTCCTATCTGGTACGACTATAAATCTCTTGCAAATACTGTTCATTAGATAAGCTATTACGTTCCAAATCATCTATAATCTTTCCATCGCTAAGCAGCACCATCCGTGAGGAATACTTTGCTGCAGCAGGGTCATGGGTGACCAATAAAATGGTGATACCAAAACTTTTATTGATTTCCTGCAAAAGCGCCATCAGTTTTTCAGAATTGGCAGAGTCCAAGGCTCCTGTCGGCTCATCTGCGATAATCAGTTTAGAATCATCAATCAAGGCTCTAGCAGTTGCCACACGTTGTCGCTGGCCACCTGATAACTGATTAGGAAACTTATCTTTTAAGTTTTGGATGGCCAACTTATTCAAAATTTCCTCAATTTTATCCTGATGTTTTTTGATATTTTTCCCCTGAATCTGGAGAGGTAGGACGATATTTTCATAAACTGTCAAGGTCTCCACCAAGTTGTAGGTTTGGAAAATATAGGAAATGTTTTTAGCACGATAGTCAGCTAGTTCATTTTCCTTGGCATGGATGATGTCAAAATCTTCAAATCGAATCTCACCTGATGTTGGTTTATCAATCGTTGAAATACAGTTGAGGAGTGTTGTTTTTCCACTACCACTGGCCCCCATAATTGCCAGAAATTCACCTTTTTCAACGGACAAGTTCACATCTGATAAAGCATGAACGATATTATCCCCTTGACCAAATGTTCTCGTTAATCCTGTCACAATAAGCTGTTTCATCATTTCATTCCTCCGTTTCTTTATTACTCTCTCATTATGCGGTTTCTTTCAAGGTTTTCCATGAGTATTTTGTGCAATATATTCAAGTTATAAAAAACCGATGCCTTTTTCAGGTATCGGTCGATGTTGATTATTTGCGATCGTTTCTTTTTTTCATAAAGTAAACAATCCCTATGACAAGAACTCCTAAGACCAGTACAGGTGCATAGAAGTATAGTGTTCCAATAATTGCTTCCATTTTATCCTCCTATCAAAAAATAGAGGTAGTTTTATCCACAGCGCACGTTTGGCGAAGTACATTCATAAGAATATGTAAACCACCAACCATAACGCCCCTGTGCTATTAATCTAAGAGCCGTACGTCACCCAGCAGTAGATTTACCATTTAACTCTTGGCTATTAATTTCATAATCCAAAGAATCAATCTCAAAATTATCTTGTTTCATTAGTATTTCTCCCCGTAAATATAACACCAAATCAAAATGTTGTCAATGTTTTGTAATAAAACTCTAGAATTTTCCTTTTGTTTTATCTAACAACGAACATTATTTGTCGTACACTCATAGGAACAGGTGAAACACAATCTACAGCGACCTGCTAGTGTCATTTTAAAAGCTATGTACCACTAGCTCCTGATTTCCCGAAAAGTTCTTGGTTTTCAACCTCGAAACTTAGAGAATCAATCTCTGGACGACTTGTATTTTTAGCCATAAGGTTGCCTCCTTCCTTCTTTTAGATGATCATCTTTACAATAACTAGTATAAACTCTAGTACTGGATAAGTAATGAGTAAATCGTGCAAGTTTCTTATTTTCGAGTAAAATTTTCATATTTCCCAATTAAAAACAGCTGAATAATATCTTGCTCAGCTACTTTTTTACCCTATTAAGTTATTTAGAATTTTCTTCTTAGTTACTTTACAAGAGACTCACACAATACCCTGATTTTCCTATCTTCTTTGGCGATTCTGTCGCAAGTGTGGTACAATAAAAACATGAGAATTCAACAATTACATTATATTATCAAAATCGTCGAAACTGGCTCCATGAATGAAGCAGCCAAACAGCTCTTTATCACTCAGCCTAGTCTTTCCAATGCTGTGAGAGATTTAGAAAATGAAATGGGCATTGAGATCTTTATCCGCAATCCTAAAGGCATCACCTTGACCCGTGATGGCATGGAGTTTCTCTCTTATGCCCGTCAGGTTGTCGAGCAGACCCAGCTTCTGGAGGAACGTTATAAAAATCCTGTTGCCCACCGCGAACTCTTTAGTGTTTCCTCCCAGCACTATGCCTTTGTAGTCAACGCCTTTGTATCGCTACTTAAGAAAAGCGATATGGAAAAATATGAGCTCTTCCTTCGTGAAACGCGGACTTGGGAGATTATCGACGACGTCAAGAACTTCCGTAGTGAGGTCGGTGTCCTCTTCTTAAACAGCTACAACCGTGACGTATTGACCAAATGCTGGATGACAATCACCTCTTGGCTCACCATCTCTTCACCGCCCAGCCCCATATCTTTGTCAGCAAGACCAATCCTCTGGCAAAAAAAGATAAGGTGAAACTATCTGATTTAGAAAACTTCCCTTATCTCAGCTATGACCAAGGGACGCACAACTCCTTCTACTTTTCCGAAGAGATTCTTTCCCAAGAACACCATAAGAAATCCATAGTGGTCAGTGACCGTGCCACCCTCTTTAATCTCCTGATTGGTTTAGATGGTTATACCATTGCGACAGGGATTTTGAACAGCAATCTCAACGGAGACAACATCGTTTCCATCCCACTGGATATTGACGACCCGATTGAGCTGGTCTATATCCAGCATGAGAAAACCAGCCTATCCAAGATGGGCGAACGCTTTATCGACTATCTACTAGAAGAAGTCCAGTTTGATAGTTGAGAATCAATCTAAATCGAATAACCTAAAAACCTCAAGAACTAGTTTTCAACCCTAGTTTTTGAGGTTTTTTCTCTAATAGTAAATCAAAATGATTTTATAAAATCTTATTTTTTAAACCAAAATATAGACAGAATTACAACAAGGATAAGTCCAGCTCCTGCAACAATGCCAAACACTGGAATGTTTCCGAATAGTTTTTGTTCTGGCTTTGTCTCCTCACTACTATCTTGACTTGGTTCCACATCTGTATCGCCTTGTTTCGCTACTTCTTGCTCTGCTTTTTTCTCGATTTTCTTAGGACCATAAGTTGGATTAACAAAAGCTACTTGTTTAGTCGGTTTAGAGTAGTCTTCTGCTCCTTCTTTGACTTGCCATGATACAGAATATAAAGTCCGTCCCTCCAATACCATTCCTAAATCAATTCGCTCACCAGGAGGCAAACCTCCACCTAAACCGATACTAAAAGCAAACGCTTGCCCCTCCTGATTATCTTTAAGACAATAAATCCATTCTCACTCACTTTTTTAAGACGGGATAATTTCCCTCTAATATCTCCATCTTTAAAGGTTCCAGTGTAGCTTCCATCCTCTCCTAAAATAAGTGATGAAGCTCTACCAGGATTAGTCCCATTATTTGGCTCTTTATTAATCCAAGTACCTACTAATTCGGATGGGAGAGGAATTTCATCTCCAATTTTGGCATCGACAAGGGACTTGGGCATAGGAGGATTAGGATCCATATTATCACCGATAATCGGGAGATTTAGAGAAGTATATTCAATCGTTGAGGTGTCTATTTTTGACTTTCCAGAAAAATCAATACCAAATCCGTCTTTTTCCTTCATATCAAATTCGACTTTTTGAACAAGCTCTGCTTCTTTGTTCTCTTTTGAGAGTTGATACAGCATTGTTACTCCTTGTCCAGAGCCCGAAGTCCATTCACTGATAGCAACACTTCCATCACCAAAAAGGCTAATAGATGTTCGACCTATACTTTGCACCTCTGAGGTACTTTCAATCAGTTTTGTTGGTGTATGTTCATTTAAATAATAGACAGCATACAAACTCCAATTTCTATCATAAGAACGACCAATTAATAATTCATCCGTCCCATTTTTATCAATATCGACCAGTGCATAACCTAGTTGGTATCTAGCTTTGTCTGATAAATTTTTACTATCCCACTTCTCAGCAATTTGTGGCAATAGTTGGTTGTAGTCAGTACTATCGGCTTGGGCTAAATTCACTAATGAAAATAAGCCGCAAAAACAAACCCAAACAGGTAATTATTTTTTTATAATTTTTCTTCATATTATTTCTAATTTTAATTTCACCTATATAAATTAATAAACATTATTTTTGATGGTAATGGTTATGTGTGTGATAATGATTTTCTTGAACACGTAAATTTCTCAAGTAATCAACTGCTTCTTCTGTATTTCTACGGATTCCATCTAACTGCTGTAATTGTAAAGTTTGAACATAATTGTTGTATCTTAATGCTTGAAGCATTTTTCTTAGTATCAATATATTGTTCCCTTTGTAACTGTAGCATTTCTTTCTGATAATTCAACTGTAATTCTTTATATTTTTGTATCATCATATAGATTTACTAGTTCCTTCATATTATCAGCTTTGAAATTTTCTAAAGCTCCGATAAAAAAACTCTATAGCTTCCATGAAATAATAATCCTTGGGATACCATCCACTACCAAAAAGCCACTAGAGCTCCTGCAGCTTCTTGCGTCTCTATTTCACACTGCTTTTTGCTCTTCCATAATTTCTTGTTCATATTTAATTTGTCTATCATAATCAGATTGTCTCATACCTGAATTTTTTTAATAAGTTGTTTATTATCATCATCAATTAGCGTATTAATAAAGTCAACCCGTTTAGGGATATCAAATCTTACCTAAAAATAGAAGTTTATAAAAAAACAGTCTAGGTTTCTTGTCGTCAAGAAAACATGGAATAAATCTATAAAATGATTAATTCATCGATGTCTAGGAATTATGTTTGGACAGGTTAGAGATGCACAGATTTAGCTCAAAAGATTGATAGTGACTGGAACAGTTTTTTTTAATTGTTATTAGATTTAAAAGCTAAAATAACTCGTTTGGATTTGGCGTTGGATGATTATAATGCTGTTGTTGATTTTGAAAAGATAGAACGTAAATTAAAATCTGGTGATTATCGTTCATCTAAGAAGAGCTACAATGTCATCAAAAGAATTTTTATTTGATACTTTATTTGTTTATTTTTCTTCTACAATTTTACCATCTGCTTTATCAAAGTTTATTACATTTCCTTTAGAAACTTCAGTAACGAGTAGTTGTGCAGAATTGTAGTCGGATTTGGAACGCCCTGTATTATATCCAGCATAGTATCTATCACGGATTTGTCCATAGGTTAGAGATTTGTAAGTACGATAATCTGCTTTATTTTGGTACCAAGATATTTTTATCTTTTCTTCTGTAGTGTTATTTCCTGACGAATCCGTTTCTACCCTAGCTGTAACTTTATCGATTTCAAAAGTTTTTTTGGATTTTTCCTCAGCTAACTTTCTAACTTCATCGTTGCTTTTACCTACAACTTCATCCATATGAAAATTTACGTCTATTTCGTACCCTTTCAGTTTTCCGCTTTTTGTGATATAGACGTATTCTATATTTTCATCTTTTCCAGGTAGGTCATCATCATTAGAATCGTGCACAAGATAGAAAACTCTCTCTTGATTTTCGTTCATTAATTGAGTGATACCTTTTCCTTTTGTATTCATAGATGATGAACAAGCTGCTAAACCGACACTAGAAAGTAGTGCGCCTAAGATAAGTAAAGTATTTCTTTTTTTCATAAGAGACTCCTAAATATTATTTATTTTTTTCCATAAAAAGTATAACAGTTATTGTACAAATATTGTTATGATTTTTTTATTAATTCCAAAAACTTCCACCATTTTTTTAGATGTTTCTATTAGTTTAGTATCACGATTATAGATTATTTGCTGAAGATTGGATATCTGCATATCTTTGCCTCATCATTTTCTCTATTTTTGTTAGATAAATTACTTTCTAATAATACTGATTTCTCTTCCACTTCATTCTCCATCATTATTCCTGTTTTCTAATTTACTAAAGCCCCTGCTATTACTATCACATTCATCCCAACTACTACTGAAATGAAATGATTTAATTCATTTTTTTCACTAGAAGCTTTATCACCTTTTTATAATCATTATTGCCGCAAAAAAATATTTATCAAAGCACAGATAAAAATATAGAATAGCTCCGTAACCTAATTGTGCTCTACCAACTATTTCTTTCAAGAATGTAAAATGAATAAACAAACTAAATGCACTTAATAAAATAATAACAAGTGACTGAATAATTGCTATCACTCTTCTATTTACTATAAATAAAGATAATAATAAAGTGATTACAAATGCACCGTACCAAACAATAAATACCATAAATTGGGAAGGCGCATTTAGATAATCAACTACGTACTCACTTACCGGAGCTACTGATTGATTACCTGATGAAACAACAGGTAATAAGAAAGTAATCAGTCCTACTAAACTAGCTAGAGTTATTAATTTTTTAAATTTCATTCATATTCTCCTTTTATACAATTTCTTACCCCAGTAACTTTTAGGGTACTGAGGTAAGATTTTAATGTGTAGTCTATTTTACTCGGTTAAAGGTTTGATCTGGCTCTTGAAGATAAAGTTCCTTATCTTTTAACATATATTTTGTTTTTCCTAAATCTCTTCCTTTAGTGTCTGTGATTGTCAATTCTTTCTTTTGTTTATCAATTTTCACTAATCTTGTTTCTTTGTCTCCGTCTGAATCTTCAGAGATGACAGTCCCAGCATTTCCTTTAATCACCATGATTAAATGATCACGTTTTGTTAAAATTTCATAAGTTCCATCTAAGGGATCACTGGTTAATTTGCGAACTCCAAAGAACAGAACAAGAAAGATAGCTAGGCTTATTCCGATAGATTGTAAAGGCTTTGTTTCAAATAGTTTTTTAATCTTTTCAATGAGACCATTCATATCTAGATTTTCGATTTGTTGTCCAGCTTTATCTACAAAAGCTGATGCCTCTTTTTTGATTGCTTCTACTCTATCAGTCTTCTCTTTAACTACTTCATTAATTGATTCTTCCATTCTTTCCGTAGTCTCTTCGACTTTTTCTACGGTCACTTCTTCGTTCGTTTGGTTTTCATGTTTTTCCATTATTTTCTCTTTTCTCCCTGTTTAAAATAAGTTTTATCTACAGTATAGATTATTTTTCTTATTTCACCCACTTACCTGAGCCATCTACTTGGTAGCCATCTGGGGTACGTTCGTTGACTGCCATCTTACCATTTGACTTGAGATAGTAGTCGCCTACCCATGTGTCACGAGCATAGCTTCCTTCTGATGTTAGATAATAGTAAGATTGATAACTACTATCATAGATCCACTCACTCTTAGCCATTTTACCATCTGATTTGAGGTAGTAACTTCCAGCCCAAGCATTACGCGCATAGCTACCCTCTGCTGTCAAGTAATAGTATGATTTATAGTTATTGTCATAAATCCACTCGCTTTTAGCCATGTAGCCACCTGATTTAAGATAGTAGTTGCCTGACCAAGCATTTTGAACAAAGGTACCTGAAGCATTTAGATAGAAGTAAGAATTGTACTGAACATCAAAAATCCATTGATTCACTACTTTAACACCAGCTTTATAGTAAGAAGAACCTGACCAGCCAGTTTGACCTGAGTTAGAGGTAGAGTTAGAGGTTTGTTTTGGAGTTTCAGTAACGGTTGGTGTCTCTACCTTCTTAATCGGATAGTATTTATATCCAGAGATTTTAAAAACTTCTGAACGTCCGAAGTAACGTTTTCCAAAATCACCTGAACTGTAGATATCTAGATGGTAATTCCCATCTTTTACTGGGAGTATATTAATTCCCTGTCTTATTCTATTACTTCCTCCAAATCTTCCAAAAGTGTGTGAAGAAGCAAGTGCTCCAGTATCTTCATTAACTAAATCAAAATCAAGATATGTATTATCATTAGTTGTAGAATTTCTTTGAAGGTCAACCAATAGTATAGTTACTTCTCCTGTCTCTATCAAGTTGATTTTCAAGGGATTTTGAGTATCTTTTATACTCATATCTGTTAAAGCGTGAACCTCTGTCGGTTTAGAAGCTACATAACCTACTGACAATAAAGCACCGGCTAATAAAAGAAGAGGCCAACATTTTTCTGTTTTTTTCATAACAAAACTCCTTATATATTTCTATTTTTTTCTAAAAATTTATGATAACTATCTTGTAACTGTAAAAAGTAAATATGATATTTTTTTCTAGTGTCAATCCTTTAAGTTTTTTTCCCATTTCATTTTCTCCTTTAATGACTGATAGAATATGATTGAGTGGTAAGTCAATCCTTGTTATACTAGTATAACAAGCCGGCTTTTATTAACTATTCTTTTCCCTTATCATACCATAATAGATATTTAAATTTTTTTCGCTATTTAAACTATAGTTTCAATCTTGTTCATAAAAAAATAAAAAAAATAGCATAGAATTCTAGTATTTTTGTAACTATAGTTTTTCTTTCTCCATTTTTTTCTCTAAATTTTTTTGTATAATAGTCTTAGAAGTATGTAAGGAGATTATTTATGGAAAATCTATACCCATTTGGAGCTACATTTAAGTACCTGCGCGAAGCACGAGGCCTCAGCCTAAAGGAAGCCGCCTCAGATATCGTATCACCACAGTTCCTAAGTCAATTTGAAAAAGGCGATAAAGGAATTTCACTAGAAAAACTTTGCCAAACTGTTAATCGTGATCGGAGTTGAATGGAATGATTTTGTTCTCGCCTATGCAAATAAAGGTGGAGACTGCTTAGAATTACCTGCTATTGAATTTGGAAAACATGTAGTCCATGAAGAAGATATCCTCACTTACATTGAAGAATACGAAAAATTATTTGATATCTATCTAAAAGACAACCCACTTCAAGCGGAGATGATTTTCAAATCTATTAAATTAAGACATTATCCAACCATATCAAAGAGTCCTGAAACTGTTGCTAGAATTCAAAACATTATCAAGCATTTAATGAAATCGGATGTCTTTAATAGTATCGAACTTGAAATTTATCGTGTTATCGTCAATCATTGTCCCATGGAACTCATTGACCATATGACCAAACAATTACTACTTATGTACAAAGAAAGTGCCAACACTGACACCTACATCCGTATTTTAAATGCTCTTACTTTCTCTGCAAAATACTTCTCTGAATTGGGCTACTATCAAAAGGCTGATGATATTATTAAAAAAATTAAATCACTTCAGACCTTCGAACGAGGCTATCTAGCTATTCCCCTCATGTTTCTAGAAGTTGAACATGTTTACAATCAATTTAGATGGAATAAACCTGAGGCTATTCCTTTAGCGAAAAATCTATTTAATTATCTTCAAAGCGCAAAATTTATTGATCAGCAATACTACTCTAATTTTTATCAATGCCTTCACCTATCACTGCCACGCATTAAATAAGACAGGTATTGATTTGTTCTAATCGTCAAAAAAGTTGCTCCATTTTAGGAACAACTTTTTTATTTATAATTAAAAGTTTCCCCTGCCAACTTATCAGCTAGCTTGGGAAAGAGGGTATAAAACTTATGGGCTAGGTTCAACAACATCGGGAGATTGAGTTCTCGTTTGTTTTTTTCCTATAATCTTGACAATCTTTTTAGCCACTACATCTGGTTTCAACAGGAAGCGTTCAACCGACTTGAGATAGGTACCATCTGGGTCGGCTTGTTCAAAAAATCCTGTTCGGATTGGTCCTGGATTAACCGTCGTTACATAAACACCGTAGGACATGAGTTCGAGGCGCAGAGCATTTGAAAAACCAATAGCCGCAAACTTAGTGGCTGAGTAGAGACTAGACTTGCCAGTAGCGATTAAACCTGCCATACTAACGATGTTGATGATATGCCCTTTTCTACTTTCCTTCATACGAGCCGCAAGGCGTCGAGATAGATTCATCAGGGCAAAGGTATTGACCTTGAACATCTGGTGAATATCTTGGTCAGAAATCTGGCCAAATTCCTCAAAGATCCCGTAACCAGCGTTGTTTATCAAAACATCAATCTCGCCATAGCGGAGATAGAGGTCTGCTACCAGAGTTTCTAAGGATGAATCATCGGTAATATCGATTTCAATCAATTCTGCATGGGGATGATTTCCGTAGAGTTGGGCTAATTTTTCCTTATCTCGACCAAGCAAGATGAGTTGGTCGTTTGGCAAGAGTTTGACCATTTCTTGGGCTAGGCCACCGCTAGCTCCGGTAATGAGAATAGTAGCCATACTTATCCTTTCTCAATCTTTTAGATTTCCACTTCTTCCAAGTCTTTGACTACATGGACATTTTCAAAAACAGTTGCCGCGTCTTTCTTAAGCTTGCTGATATCCTTTGAAAGGAAACGGGCACTGATATGGTTGAGTAGGAGGCGTTGGCACCTGCTTCTACTGCGATCTCCGCTGCCTGCATGTTGGTTGAGTGACCATGATTACGGGCAATTTTTTCATCGCCCTTGCCATAAGTCGACTCATGAACCAAGACGTCGGCATTGACAGCTAGACGCACACTAGCATTGGTTTTTCGAGTGTCACCTAGAATAGTGATAATTTTACCAGGACGAGGAGCTGAGATATAGTCTGCTGCCTTGATTTCAGTACCGTCTTCAAGAACAACATCCTGACCGTTTTTGATTTTTCCAAAAAGCGGGCCAAATGGGACACCAGCAGCCTTTAGTTTTTCAGCATCCAAGGTACCTTCTAAGTCCTTTTGCATGACGCGATAGCCAACACAGAAAATAGTGTGGTCTAGCTCCTCTGCATACACCGTAAACTTATCAGTCTCAAGGATTTTTCCTAGAGAATCTTGGTCAAACTCATGAAAATGAATGCGGTAAGGCAGGCGAGAACCTGACACACGAAGACTAGTTAAGACAAAGGACTTGATCCCCTGAGGTCCGTATATTTCCAAATCTGTCTGCTCTTCATTGGCTTGAAAGGCACGGCTAGAAAGGAATCCTGGCAGGCCAAATATGTGGTCTCCATGCAGGTGAGTGATAAAGATTTTGCTGACCTTGCGTGGTCGAATCGTTGTTTCCAGAATGCGATTTTGCGTTCCTTCTCCACAGTCAAAGAGCCAGACTTCGTTAATCTCATCCAAGAGTTTCAGGGCGAGACTTGAAACGTTGCGGGCTTTAGAGGGCTGACCAGCCCCCGTTCCTAAAAATTGAATATCCATTCGATACTTTCTAATTAATCAATATATAACATAGCTGTGCGGTTTTCCGATCGGAAATAGCGCTTGCCAGAAAAAGCAGCAGCTTCTTGCAGTAAATCCTCTTGGCTGTAGCCTTTGAGACGTTTACGACCATCCGCCAAGTTTTCCAAATCAGTCAAAGCTGTAAGACTCTCCACGCTAATAACTTCCTCGTCCCCGACAGGCTTCATGTAAATCTTTCCAGACTCCTCAAAGACTAGCTGATGGGGGAAAATTTGCGCAATCTCAAAAAGCAAGTCTTCTGAAATAACCTCTTTATTTTCAGAGAAAATTCGACCCAGACCCTCACTCTCATAGCAAAAACCAAAGGATTTACCAGATAGGTTAAGACGAATAAAAGGCTTGTTTTCGAGAGTGAAACTTGGCTCAGCATTGTAGAAATTCAGTTCCTGACTGAGTTCTGAAAAATAATCCGTCGCAGCCTCCGGACTCTTTTTCTGGTATAGCTCTGCAAAATAGGCATTAACCACACTTGGCGGAGGAGTGATCAGTGCCAACTGCTCCTGCTCTGTTTTACCATCTAGAAGTTGTTCCAAATAGACCTTATCCAGACTTGTATAACCTCCATACTTTAGAGCCAAAGTTTTAATATCAGTCATAAAATTCTTCTAACCTCCATTTATTTTTTTCAGAAATGTAGCCTGTAATGACTTCCCCGTCATCCTGAAAATCGCGCTCTTCCAGAATTGCAACACTTTCCAAGTCATGAATCTTGTAAGACTTAGAAAAAGGCACGCGCAGGGTAAATCTCTCAAAAATATCCTTGATTTTCTCTAAAAACAAAGCCTGCAAATTCTCACGACTATCCTCAGACTTAGCAGAAATGAGGGCATAAGGCGTTTGGGTAGGCGTGAAATCCTCCACCAAATCCGCTTTATTATAAAGGGTCAAGCGAGGAATATCTTCCATATCTAAGTCTTTCATGATGGAAAGAACTGTTTTTTCATGTTCCTCGTGGTAAGGATTGCTGGCATCGATAACATGAACCAGAAGATCCACATGCTTGCTTTCTTCCAAGGTTGATTTGAAACTGGACACCAACTCTGTCGGCAAATCTTGGATAAGCCCACTGTATCTGTCAAAGTTACTTGAAGATTACCCCCTAGATGGATACTCTTAGTCGTCGCATCTAGAGTCGCAAATAGCTCGTCAGCCTCATACTGGGTCTTACTGGTCAAGGTATTCATGATGGTTGATTTCCCAGCATTGGTGTAACCAATCAAACCAATCTTAAAAGTGCTTGACTCCAAACGTTTTTCTCTGACAGTCGCCCGATTTTTCTCGACGATCTTAAGTTGGCGTTCGATATCTGTGATTTGATTGCGAACGCTACGACGGTTCAGCTCCAACTGGCTTTCACCAGGACCACGGGAACCAATTCCCCCTGCCTGACGGCTGAGCATAATTCCCTGACCAACCAAGCGAGGCAAGAGGTATTTGAGCTGGGCTAGGTGAACTTGGAGCTTCCCTTCATGGCTTCGAGCCCGCATGGCAAAGATATCCAAAATCAACTGCATACGGTCAATGACCTTAACACCCAGAACTTCCTCTAGATTGACATTTTGCCTTGGCGTCAGACGGTTGTTGACGATGACAGTGGTGATTTCTTCTGCATCCACCATAAGCGCAATCTCTTCCAACTTACCAGAGCCGACGAAGGTCTTGGAGTCATACTTTTCCCGTTTTTGTCTGTAGCTATCAACGACGACTGCCCCAGCTGTCTTAGCCAGACTGGCCAACTCTTCCATGGAGAGATCAAAATTGTCCATGCCCTGCAATTCTACACCAATCAGCAGAACCCGTTCCTCTTTTTTCTCCGTTTCAATCATCTAAAAACTCCTCTATCTGGCTTAAAATGCGGTCTTGCACACCAGATTCTCCAATCTGATAAAAGGTGACCTGCATGCGATTACGGAACCAGGTCAACTGACGCTTGGCAAAACGACGGGTAGCCTGTTTGAGACTCTCACTAGCTTCTTCCAAGGTCTGCTCTCCACGGAAATAAGGAAAGAGTTCCTTATAGCCAATTCCTTTAGCAGCCTGCACATCAGGGGAATGGTCAAAGAGCCACTTAGCCTCATCCAAAAGCCCAGCCTCAAACATCAAGTCCACGCGGTGATTGATACGCTCATATAATTGACTGCGTTCATCATCCAAGCAGATAATCAGCGGTTCATATAGACTCTCTTGATTTTCCAAATCCTGACCAAAATGGGCAATTTCCAAGGCACGCATAGCACGACGACGATTAAACTGGGGAATTTCAAGACCTGCTTGCGCCACAAGATGAGCTAATTCCTCATCTGTATAGGGCTCCAAGCTAGCTCGATAGGCCAAAATCTCTTCATGGGGAGTCTCTCCACCGAGATGATATCCTTCTAGTAGACTCTGTATGTAAAGTCCTGTTCCACCAGCGATAATGGCAAGCTTGCCACGACTATGAATTTCCTCAATAGCCATCTTAGCTTCTGAAACAAAATCAAAAGCCGAGTAAGACTCGGTTACCTCTCTAACATCGATTAAATGATGGGGAACAGCTGCCTGCTCTTCTGGACTAGCCTTGGCCGTCCCAATATCAAGTCCTCGATAGACTTGCTGGCTATCTCCACTAACCACTTCGCCATTAAAACGCTTGGCCACTTCAATGGCAAGGGCTGTTTTTCCAACAGCAGTCGGTCCAACAATCACAATTATTTTTGTTTTCATCTTTTTTCCTTGAAAAATTCCCATTTTTTCGTTACTATTATTATAACACAAAAAGATCAGTCAGAAAAATGTGACCTCTTGAGGTGGCTGGCTGATATAGAATATAAAGGAGGAAGACTCATGGCTAAAGGATTCGCTAAAGGTCTTGTAACAGGTGTCGCAGGAACTGTCGCTGCAGTTGCAGGTGCAGTATACGCATTTAAAAAGAAAGTAATCGAACCAGAAGAGCAAAAAGCAGCTTTCATCGAAGAAAACCGTAAAAAAGCAGCTCGCCGCCGCGTATCACGTTAAGAAACAAAAGAAGTTGGGATTCATTGTCTCAACTTCTTTTTTCTATTCTTTTATACTCAATGAAAATCAAAGAGCAAACTAGGAAACTAGCCGCAGGTTGCTCAAAGCACTGTTTTGAGGTTGTAGATAAGACTGACGAAGTCAGCTCAAAATACTGTTTTGAGGTTGTGGATAAGACTGATGAAGTCAGCTCAAAACACTGTTTTGAGGTTGTGGATAGAACTGACGAAGTCAGCTCAAAACACTGTTTTGAGGTTGTGGATAGAACTGACGAAGTCAGTAACCATACCTACGGTAAGGCGACGCTGACGTGGTTTGAAGAGATTTTCGAAGAGTATTAAATAGCTAGGTCAAACTTCAACTGTGGCTTGACAGGGTCATAATCCACCAATTCAAAATCTTCTGCTTTGATATCAAAGAAATTGGTCTTATCTGGCACATTTAAAACCAAACGTGGTTGGCAGTTTGACGGCTCACGACGGAGCAATTCCTGAGCTTGTTCAAATTGATTGTCATAGATATGGAGATTATTGATAAAGTAGAAGAACTTACCAACCTTCCAGCCAAAATGCTTGGCAATCATCATTTGAAGAGCCACATACTGCATAGCATTGATATGGTGGGCCACCAGCATATCATTCGAACGCTGGGTCAAGGTCGCATCCAGATAGATTTCTCCATCTACACGGCGGACATCAAACATAGTCTGAAAGGCGCATGGGAGCAACCCATCTGTTTCTTCGAAAGCTTGGTAATCCCAGAGCGAAATGATATTGCGGCGGTTCCAAGGGTTGGCTTCCAACTGCTTGAGAATCTTATTGATGATATCGTGTTTCTTAACAACGGCACCATAGCGCTCACCGATGGTTCCTGTATCTCCCACTTCCCAGTCATTCCAGTAGTGAACATTGTACTTATCATTAAGTACCTCTAGGCTATTGGACTGGTCTTGGTAAATCCAGAGCACTTCCTTGATGGCGGATTTGATAGCAATAGGACGCAAGGTTGTGATGGGGAATTCCCCCTTGGCCAAGTCATACTCGGCAAATGCACCCGTTACATACTTGGAGTTGGCAACAGTCCCATCCTTGTACTTGGGACGGGCCTGCTCAGAAAAGACACCGTCTTTGAGGATTCGTTCAATATTTTCTTTAAAAATCGTATCTGCTTTTGTCATTCTCTCACCTCATTTATTGTCCTAACTAGTATAGCATAAAAAAAGCTTTTCTACATGCTCAGATAATCAATAGCTTTCTTGTATTTTTCAAATCGTTCCAGATCCTTTTCAGTAATTGTAGCTAGTCTAGATAAATCTGAATTATGTTTCAAATCTGCTAATTTGACACAACGTGCTATAGGATTCGATTTAACAAGTTCCAAATATTGTTGATAATCTTGTCCCTTTTTCTTGGTCAGTACCTGCACTGCAGTAACAACAGTCTCTGGTAAACCAGCCAATATTAGTTCTTCTGCTGTATAAGGGCTATCTTCAAGAACATCGTGCAATAGAGCGACTGCCTTTCTTCTTGCGTATCGACCAGACTTGCTACAAAAAGAGGGTGTTTGATATAAACTACTCCAGCCTTATCATATTGTCCCTCATGTGCTTTTTTTGCAATGGACAAAGCCAATTCAAACATGGATTGTTCTGACTTATTCATTTAAAATCTCCTTTCTAAAATCAAAAAGTTAAGAGTTATATTTACAATTATGATCTTGAAAAAGAGCCTGATGAATCACCAAGCTCTGTCATTTTTATTTTATTGCAATACAAGTGATGCTGCTCCGATAACTCCAGCGTCATTTCCTAGAGTTGCAAGAGCTAATTTAGTAGATGTGCGTACTTGTGGGAAGCTATTTTCATCGTAGACTTTTTGAACACCTTGTAGAAGGAATTCTCCTGCAGCTGATACACCACCACCGATAACGATTGTTGATGGGTTTAGGATTGAACCAATGTTAGCACAAGCGATTCCCAAGTAACGTGAGAAGTTACGGTAAACGATCAAAGCAAGGTCGTCTCCTTCTTTTGCGAGATCAAAGACAGTCTTAGCAGTTACTTCTTCTCCGTTATCAATCAAGCGTTTCAAGGCTGCATCGCCTTCGTATTCATCGGCATAACGACGAGTCAAGTTGACAATACCTGTTGCTGAAGCAACTGTCTCAAGGCAACCTTTCTTACCGCAAGTACATGCGATTGGTTGGTCAAAGTCAACAGTGATGTGGCCAAGCTCACCTGCTGCACCAGCAACACCGTGAAGCAATTTGCCTTCTGCGACGATACCGCCACCAACACCTGTACCAAGTGTCATAAAGACAACGTCTGGTTGGTTATCACCAGCCCCCATCCAACGTTCACCAAGAGCTGCTACGTTGGCATCATTATCGATGAAAAATGGAATGCCCAAGGCTTTTTCAATCTTTTCTTTAATCGGTTGAAGGGTTTTCCAGTTGAGGTTGTAGGCACCGATAACAGTTCCTTTTTCACGGTCAACCACACCAGGTGATCCCATTCCAATACCTTGGAAGTCTGCTGCTGCCAATCCAAGCAAGTCCAAACGATGTTGAATAGACTCAATCATATCATCTACGATATGACTTCCCTCATCCAAAATGTTGGTCTTGATAGACCATTTTTCTTGGATTTCTCCTGCTGTTGTCAAGATTGCAAATTTGATAGAAGTTCCACCAAGGTCAATCCCAATAATCTTTTGACTCATCATATTCTCCTTTTTCATTATGAATTAATTGAAAATGCTTACAGTACTAGTATAACAAATTTTAGTTGCTTATGCAAAGGTTTGCATTAACTTTCTGGATTTTATCCTGACTTATGGTTTCCAGAGACCTGAAGCATCTACATAATAACGGCCTCCATCAACTCGCTCATTTTTAGCCATTTTACCATCTGATTTCAAATAGTAGTTTTCTTGCCATGCATTGCGAGCATAAGAACCATCTGATTTCAAGTAATACCAGGCTTGGTAAGAAGAGTCATAAAGCCACTCACCTTGTGCCATTTTACCGTTTGATTTAAGGTAATAATCTCCTTGCCATGCATTCTTTGCATAAGATCCATCTGATTTCAAATAATACCAAGCTTGATAGGAAGAATCATAAATCCATTCGCTCTGTGCCATTTTACCATCTGATTTCAAGTAATAGTTTCCCTGCCATGCATTTTTCACTGGATTTCCATTTTCATCAAAATAGTACCAAGCGCCATCCTGCTCAACCCAACCACTTGTTGTTGCTGAACTTGTGTTAGTTTGAGCCACCGTTGATTGTTTTGCTTTGAAAGCACCCTTAGGAGCATTCTTCAATTCACAAGCTACACCATCATGGTCTCGGTCTAACTTGGCAGAATATCCTGGTTCTCCCTCGTGAATATCCGAGTATCCATTCGCCCAAGCTTCCTTACAACTAGAAAAATGAACGTTTTCTTCTGCTAACACAGGTTGTGAAAACAAGGCTAAAGCTGGCAGGGTAGCCAGACTCATTTTTAAAAATAGACGTTTGTTCATTTCTTTCTCCCATAATTATGATATCGTTTTCAATATTATTTTATCAAACTTATTTCAGCAATTCAAGGAAACTTCTGGTATTTTCTACAAACTCCTTTGGTTTTTCCTTATTCAAGACATGAGGACCGTCAGGGATGATCTGGAACTGGGAATTTGACATCAGTTCTTGAATAGCTTTCATTGAACTAAGATTTGGCTTATCCTGACTACCACAAATTAACAAAGTTGGATAGGGACAATTCTTTGCAATCTCCCTTAAATCAAGTGTTTTTAATTCTTCGGAAACTCTAACCATAAGAGCCTTATCTGCTCCCTGTTTTTCAAACACCCTTTTGGGAAGTAGTTTAAAAATCAGCAACTGAATGTAAAAAAGGATATTGCCCGCCACTTTCAATGGACAGCCTGACAAAACCAAGGCCTGAAGATTTGGTAAATCGTAACTGGAAAGTTCTAGTGCCAGAGCAGCACCTAAGGACAATCCAATCAAAACAAAAGGTTCTGTCTCTTTTGATAAATACTGATAGATGCGCTCCTTGGCTTCTTGATAGGTAGCAACTCCGGAAGGAAATAACTCTAGGGCTTCAGAAGGATAATCTACAAGCAACTCTTGCACTTCTTGCCAACTATCTGCTGACTGGCCTAATCCATGTAAAAATATTAGTTTCATTTAGTTCTCCCTTACTGACAATTCATACAAGCCCCTGACTGCATTACAGCCATAAATAGCTTCTGCTCCCTTCAAATCTTCTATGGTCAAGGCTTTCTCTTCTACCTGTTCTGTTTCCAGCAAATGCTGACGATAAATTCCTGGTAAGATTCCCAGTCGGATAGACGGTGTGTAGAGTTCCCAGCGATTTTCAGAACCAAATTTCCAATAGAGGTTTCAAGCAATTCTCCTCTTTGATTATGGTAAATCTTCTCTTGTTTCCCTAGGCTCAAGTGAGGTCGGTAGCTTGTTTTGAAGTAGGTAAAGGCTTGTTGCAAATTAGCTTCTTGCAGACAAAGTTGGGCCTGACAAAAACTTGGACTGAGGGGTGTTAATACTTGGCGATCGACTTCTAGCTCTCCAGACTTGCTGAGAGAAATACGCAAACGGTAATCTTGATTAGCATCACAAGCCTGACACTCTGCTTCAATCTTTTGTCTCAAAATTTCTGAGTCAAAAGGAAAAGCAAAATACCGACTAGCTGTTCTCAATCTTTCCAAATGCTGATCTTCAAACAACAAGTTCTTCTGGCTGATTTTCCCTGTAGTAATCAGTTTGAAACGAGCTTGTTTACGATAGAGAACAGCTGCCTTTTGATGAACCTCGCGGTATTCAGACTCCCAGGTGCTATCCCATGTAATTCCTCCGCCAACTCCATAGATGGCTTTCCCTTGATGCAGTTGAATGGTCCGGATAGCAACATTAAAAATTCGTCGCCCATTTGGAAACAGGAGACCAATCGTTCCGCAGTAGACTCCACGCTGTTGTGACTCCAAGTCCTTTATAATCTCCATAGTCGCAATTTTCGGTGCACCCGTTATAGATCCACAAGGAAAGAGAGAACGGAAGATTTCAACAAGGTCAACATCCTCTCGCAACCGACTCTTGATGGTCGAAGTCATCTGCCAAACCGTTGAATACTGTTCTACTTGACACAAACGCTCCACGTGCTCACTCCCCACTTCAGAAATACGGTTCATATCGTTGCGCAAGAGGTCCACAATCATCATGTTTTCAGAGCGATTTTTGGGATCCTGTTTCAACCAACTAGCCTGTTCAAGATCTTCTTGGTCAGTTACCCCACGCTGAGTCGTTCCCTTCATTGGTCGCGTTGTCAACTCACGGTCATTTTGCTCAAAAAAGAGCTCTGGGCTCATGGAAATCACTGCCATCTCGTCATGTTCAACATAAGCATTGTAGCCCGCCTCCTGCTCTACTACCATACGATTGTAGATGGCAAAAGGATTGGCACTTAATTTTTGCTTGAGTTGGACGGTGTAGTTGACCTGATAGGTGTCTCCCTGCCGCAAATGATGATGTATCTGTGCAATCGCCTTTCATAGTCTGCTGCAGATGTTACTTCCTGCCAGTTTGAAGGCAAATCAACCTCGTCATAAATCAGAGGAATAGAGGATGTTTCTACCCTATCATGAACTGTAAAATATAGCAGGTACTCTGCCAGTAAAGGCGCTTTATGAACTGCTAATTTCTCCTCAAAAGCAGGTGCAGCCTCGTAGCTGACATAGCCCACCACATAATAGCCTTGCTCTTGGTAGCTCTCCACTTGTGCCAGCAAATCTTCCACTTCTGCTATATTTCTCGTTTTCAACTCTTTAATAGGCTTGGTAAAGGTGTATCTCTCCCCCAAAGCCCTAAAATCAATCACTGTTTTTCTATGCATATTTCAAGTATAGCATAAAAAGGCAGATCAAGAAAAACTTAATCTACCTTTTACTCATCTATTTAATACAATCTATGCTTTAAAAAGATTTCCTGAGAATCCGTCTGTATTCTTAAGAAGTGCTTTAAAGACTTTTGATTTAAGCTCTACAGTTTTAGCTGTTCCTCCACCTGCTAGATCAGCCTCAACCGCCTTATCAAATAAGACTTTTAGCTCAGCATAATTAGTAATTTGTTTACCATCAATTTCAATTGCAGTAAATCCTTTGTCAGCTTTTGCTTTCACTTCTTGATAATAAGTTTTTTTCCATTCTTCAAGAGTACTAAATCTGTTATTAGAAACTTTCTTGATAATGAAGTCATCACCTAACATCTTATTATTTTCTTTATTAGCTGCATCTTGATACTTACTAGAAGCATATCCAACAAATCCATTCTCATATCCGAAGTAACCCCACATACGGAATGTATTGTGTTTAAAGGATGCCGCACCAGGAGCACCTGTACTTGTATTTCCACCATAGATACCAGTCATCATGTTCATATTGACATAAGCAGACCCAAAGTCCGTTGGATTATAAGTACCATCACCAGGAGCACCATGTTTCGTCATTAGGTTATTAGTAATTAAATCATCAATAGTATTGATTGCTACTTTTTTCTCATCCTCTGTCAACTCACGAATTTTATCGAACTGATGGCCTGAATTTCCATTACGATATTGTCGATCCATTTTCTTGAACCAGCGACTCGTATTTCCATTTAACTGCGGTAATACAGCATCAGCCTCAAGATGATCTAACATCATAAGAGCATCATTGTAATTCTTCATATAGTGATCAATTTGTTCACGAGTCTGTAATTTTTCAGGATCTGGGTTATACCATTGATTTCCGTCATTTTGACGATGATAAGCCATATTAACCCCTAATGCTCCATATTCACCATTTGAAGTTGATTTATCAGGCGTTTGTAACATACCCTGCGCGTACGCTTCAAGATCTGTACCTTGACGATGTCCATGACCACCAAGATATGCCATACGGTCATTTACGTGAGTTGTTTCATGTGTAAATGCTGAAATACCAAAGTCCTCTAACATATTTGTTACCATGAAGAAAACTTGTTCATCTTCATATGGTTTTGCATAGACTTTAGCCATCGCTCCCATATTCCAATTAATTTGATGCCATCTATCTGTTGGACCAAATAACTCACGAATTGGTGTCGCTACCTTACCATCTGTACCATATCCACGACGATTAGCATCCTTAATACCCGCATAAGCTTGATTATCCCATACAGGTGTAGGAACCATATTTTGGCTCTTAAGCAGTCTATCTCGAACATTCGGAAGTGCAAGACGTGACCAGAAGTCTAAGTATGTTTGTTGTGCTTTAGCTACATAATTAATACGTTCTTTGAAAGCTTCACGTTCAGCTTCCGTATTTTTACCATATTTTTCAAATGAACTATAAGCCATAGTATTATAGGTTGAAATCATAAAGATATGTGCTTTCTTCAAGTTCAATAATGGTAAAATCATACGTGCATGCATATTATTATTCAGACCATCAAAGACACGATGACGTTTATTTTTAAAGTCTGGATTTGTTGTTTCAGGTTCTACAACATAAACATTTTTCGCTGAGTGAATAAACCAGTCGTTAAGATCTGTATCATTTGTGAAGAGACGCATATTATAATCTAAGAAACTACGTAAATCACCTTTACCAGTGTCTCCTGCAATAATTTCACGGTATGCATCTTGAGTTCTATCACCCTTTAAATTCTTTTCTTGCGAGCCAATTCGAATCAATCTGTCAATAACACTTGGTGTCTTACCATAGAAGTCTGGTTTAAACATTATCATATTCTTAATGTTCAAGTCACCATATTCAATTCCATAATAACGATTGAGGTAAGTAAGTGCCATCATAATTTTAGCTTTGTTATCTTCTACTTTCTTAAGAAGTGCTTTTATGGCTGCCTCATCACCATTTAACTGATGATCTTCATTTTCAACAAGAGCTTTTACTAATTTATCAAGATTTCCTTTTACTTCTGCGAAACTTTCTTCTAAATATAATGCTCCAACATTACCTGTTATCGCACGAACTTCAGGAGATTCAAGAGTAATCGTATCTAATTTCGCTTTAACATCACTTAGTAATTGAGCACGGTCTTTAACCACCATATTTGGTGTGTAAACGACATCTCCTAAATCTGTAATACCATATTCTTTTACTTGTTCTACGTTTGATGTAGGCTTAGGTGATACAACTTTTTCTTCTTTCGTACCATCAGCATAATGAATCATAATCTTATCAGCATCTGATAAGTCGGTCACAAATTGTCCATCTTTCATACCTGTAACAGATAAAACTTCCGTATTTAGTAATTTAGAATCTGCAGGAATCTTATTACCTTGATTTACAATCCATTCTTTGTTGTAGAACGGTTGAAGTTTTTCAATATTACGGTAAGCAAGTTCACGAGATACGTCATAATCTTGAGTAGATTTGTAAGTATCTGCTTTTGTTGCCTTATGGTTTAACTTATCTACAAAATGTTCAGTTATTGTATATTCATGTGCAGTAATTCCCATTTTAGCAATTCTGGCATCGGCTTCTTCTTGGGAAATACCCTTCCAACGACTAGAGCGAGAATATGATTGTTTACCTTCACTTACACCATTAACGAATACATTATTATTTCGAACCCAGTTTGCACCAAAGTAATCATCATCCTCTGCATCACGAGAACCGTAAAGAATCTCACCACCATTCTTCACTTTCATCATGGTAACGTTATTTTCAGCAAGCCCCCACGACCAGTTAGAATGAAGCAGACCACCTGTCTCAAGAGGTTCTTTCACATCAATCGTACCTTTTGCCACGGAATTCTTCAGACGTCCCCATGCACTAACGTCCATTGGGTTATCACCGTGATTCAATTTAGCAACAAGGCCACCGACCTTAGCTTTATTCCCTTTAATATATGCATCAATGTAAGAGTTGTCGGTGTTACTTCTCCAACTTTCACTTACAAGTCCACCAGACCACCATCCTGCATTACCAACACTTGTAATATTACCAATAAATGCAACATTACGCATGTTTGATTCATCCAGTTTATTGACCATACCAGTAACATCATTGTTACCTACTACGTTACCTGTCACTTTAATATTTCAATCGTTGACTTTTTAAACATATCACCAAGCGGTGCTGTCTTATTAGCCCAAGGCATGTTGATATCGACATTACCTAGATTGAAGTCATGAATATGAGCGTTTTCAACTCGGTTGAATAGTGGACGCGCTAGGTTATGAATTGTAAAGCGGTTATCCCCATCACTAGACAACTTACCTTTAAACGTTCCTGTTACATACTGTTTACTTGGTGTTGGAACATTGGCAGCATTCAAATCTGCACCAAGTTTAAACTCACCAGTTGGGTCTTTTTGCATATCCTCAATGAGTTCTTTAAAGTTGTAATAGACATTTCCAATCTTTGGTAATTGTTTTTCAAAGTAATGAACATACTCTTCACTTAGTGTATCATCAGCTCTACGTTGAACTAAGTCAGGAGCTTTTGCTACCACTTTGTACAATGTTTTTCCATCAACAACAACTTCTTCAACAGAACTTACCGCAAGTCTTGTTGTTTTGTTATCATGAGTTGTCACTCGTAAGTAAAGTGGAGCAACATCTGTTGGTTTTTCAGATAATAAGCTCTTATCAGTTTCGTTACCAGCATCATCCACACTCATCAAGCTAGTTTCTTTGATGTTTTTGATTTCAACTTTTTTAAGGTCTAACTGAATTTCTTTATCTTCTAATGTTTCAGTTTCTTCGCCTTCTCCACGATCATAAACCATCGTTGTGGATAATGTATAGCCTTGATAATATTTCAAGTTGTCTAAAGTAGCTTGTAATTTATTTTCTTCTACTGTCACTTCTTTAACAACTTGTCCAGTCTTATCTTTCAGAGCTACTTTAATCGATTTGATTTCTACTCCAGCTGGTTTATTCAATGTATAACTAGCTGTAGCGCTCTTCTTCAAGACATCTTTATCTGTGTTAGCCCATTCTAAGGTTGGTTTTTCTAAACCTTTTGTACCTTTTTTGATAATTTCATCTTGAGGTGCTTGGAGAACTGTTTCTTCTACTGTTGGAGCTTCATTTGTTTTTTCTCCACGAATCGTTTTATAGATTTCAGTAATTTGTTTCTTACCGTTTACACCTTCTTGAGCTACTTGTCTTGTTCCGCGTTTTAAAGTGTCATCTTCTTGTTCTTTGGTTTCAAAAGGAATGACTTCTTCTCTTATTTCAACTTTTGTTCCTTCAAGTGGTTTCGTTCCTTTTTTAACGACTTTAGAAATGGCAGGCGTTTTCACTTCTGTAGTTGTAGAAAGAACTTTATCTGTCTCTACACCTTCCACTGTTTCGTAAGTTGTTTTCGTAACTTGAATACCTTTAGAACCAGGGGTTTCAACTACTTCTTCATCCACATATTTTGTATCGTCTGGAACAACTTCTGTTGTGAAATCTAATTCACTTTCAGTAGACTTTTCAACTGTTCCAGTTGTTACTTTATATTCTGGATTTGCTGGTTGCTCTGTAGCTTGTCCTTCTTTTCCTGTTTCTTGTGTTCCCTTAGTTGAAACTGCTTCTGTATATTCAGGAAGTTCTGGCTGTACTAAAGCTTGACCTGCCTTACCTTCCTCTTGTGTGCCTTTTACTTCTACTGGAGCTTCTGGTAAGGATGGTTGTGTTAAGAATTGACCTGCCTTACCTTCTTCTTGGGTGCCTTTGGCTTCTACTGGAGCCTCTGGCATTTCAGGTTGCGTTAAGGCTTGACCTTCTTTGCCTTCTTCTTGCGTACCTTTAGCTACTTGGTGACTTGGTTCAGCTTGTGGTACTGGAGTTGGGGCAGGTTGCACCTCTTTCTTAGTTCCGACTGTAATGACTTGCAACATAGGATTTTGAACAACTTGGTCTTCGATGACTTCTCTAACTTCTTGACCATTGACCACCGAAACTTTGGTTACAATTCGACGCTGACCATTTACTCCGGCTGTAACAATACGAGTCTGTCCTTCTGCTAAATTCGCATCTGGGCTTGTGACCGTTTCAAAAGGAATCTCCACCAAGCTCTCTTCCTGTCTTGTCTGAGGTTTCTCAGAAACTGGTTTTTCTTCAACCGCAGGAGCAACTGGAGTCTCTACCACAGGTTTTTCGATAACAGTTTCTGGAGTAACCGCATGTCTTTCTTGAACGACTTCTGTTTTCTCGATTTCTTTTGAACTTTGATTTTCTACTGACAACTGAGGCTTCTCAGCTGAAGCTGGTCTTGATGGATGGAGTTCTGCCTCCTTGAAGTAGCCGATGTACTCATAACCATCAATGTGGATAATCCCTTCAGCCAAGCCTTCATGTGTAGAGGCTGAAATAGTTTGGTTATAAGAAAGTAATTCCTTATTTTCAAACGCAAATGTCCCATAAGGTACAAAAGTGCTGGCTCCTAAAGAACCAATCAAGAGAACACCTAGAACTTCTCTACGACCTTTTTTGGACACCAAAAAGACTGCTAGAGAAGCTGTTGCCAAGCCAAGGCCTGCTAGAGCTAGCTCCTTACTTCCTGTGTATGGAAGTTGTTGACTGTTAGTTGCCTTCTTACGATAAACCACATAAAGAATATCATCATCTTGAAATTCTGTAGGAACTTCATGATGAATCAGGGCTTTTTCAGACTCGGTCAATTCCTGCTCCGCCAAATAACGGTAATGAACACTATGAGCACCGCCAACTTCATTGGCTTGAACCTTATCTACTGAAAGAGTACTAGCACCAAAAAGGAAGGCCCCGATGGCTACAGGACCTACCCCAACAGTTAGCTTACGAATCGAATATTTGGTGATTTTTTCTAGTTGTTGTTTTGTTTTTCTCATTCTCACGACTTTCTGATAGAATCTTGTGGATAATGCGCACGCGCACCTCCGATTAATTTTGGACGACTAGCAAGTGCCGTTACGTGAGCATGGCCAATTTCTCTCAAAAGAGGGCGAATCGGAACCTGAACATGCTTAACATGCATACCAATTGCAGTATCTCCGATATCCAATCCAGCATGAGCCTTGATAAATTCAACCTCAACTGGATCCTTCATAAACTTGAAGGCTGCCAACTGACCCGAACCTCCTGCATGAAGAGTCGGAAGGACACTGACCATTTCCATACCAAACTGCTCTGCAACCTGACGTTCAACAACGAGGGCCCGATTGACATGTTCACAACCTTGAACAGCTAGATGAATCCCTTTTTCTTCTAGGATATCTAGGATGGTCTTCACAATGATTTCGCCAATTTCTTGGCTAGATTCCTTGCCAATCTGACCACCTATCACTTCACTAGAAGAAAGGCCCAAAACAAAGATGGATCCTTGCTTCAAATTGGCCTTTTCTAATACATCTTTTACAATCTGGCTTGTTTCTCTTTGAATGTCTTTTTCCTTCATACTTGATACCTCTTTTGTCATTATCTATCATATCGTTTTTTCTACGTTTTAGCAAGATAGACAACCTAGAAAGCTTGCCCAATTACGCATAAAACTCCCAAAATTGACTGGGAGTTAGTTAGTTTCTATTCTATTTATGTATATTTTAACTGTCGTCCCTTTGTCAGGGGCAGAATCAATCTTCATCTGGTAATGTTCTCCAAAATGAAGTTTGAGCCGTTGGTCAACATTTTGAAGACCAACTCCTCCACGTTTGAGTTGACTTTGACTACTATCGCCAGCATCTTGGAAACCAACGCCATCATCCTCAATGCGGATGACCAATCCTGAATCCTGTTTCTGGACAGAAACTCTAATATGGCCCTGACCTTCCTTTTCCTTAATGCCATGGTAAAGAGCATTTTCTACAAGGGGTTGTAGGACCAGCTTAGGCAAGACTAGATTATCAAAGGCAGGATTTTCATCAATTTCATAGTCTAACTTATCTCCATAGCGTTGTTTTCTGGATAAAGAGGTACTGGCGGACATGATTGATTTCGTCAGACAGACAAATCAAATCCCTTGCCTTGATTGAGCGCTAAGCGGAAATAGGTTGCCAAAGACTTGGTCACCTGAACCACTCGCTGACTATCCTGAAATTCAGCCATCCAGATGATGGTGTCCAAGGTGTTATAGAGGAAATGCGGGGTTAATCTGGCTTGATAAAGCTTGAAGTTCATACTGACGGGTCGTTTCTTCCTGCCTGCGAATATCTGCCATCAGCTGATCAATCTGATCCAACATGGCATTGAACTGGCGAGTCACTTCTCTCAGTTCATAGGCACCAGTTTCCTTGGCACGAAGATTCTGACCACCAGAAGCAATTTCCAGCATGGTTTCTCTCAAGTCATTCAGAGGAGCAATCCAGCGTTTAAGACTAAACCACACCAAGCAGAGACAGGCAAGAAGAGATGTGACACTGGCCCCAAGCAAGGTCCACATGAGTTGACTCCGAACCTGGTCTAACTTCTCCAACGAAGACACACCAAGCACCGTCCAATCAGTTCCAGCAATCCTTTCCTGACTGACGTAGGATTTGTGGTCTGGAGTATAACCCTGCCCTGTCTCAATGTAAGGTTTCATAGCCTCCATTTCGCTAGACGAACTATAAACTGTGTGTTGAGGATGGTAAACAAATTCATGGTTTTCATTGATAATAAAGGCAAAGCCCTGCTGACCCAACTGAAGTTGGTTAAGATAGGCTTCCAGAGTTTCGTAAGAAATATCCAAACGAAGTACACCCAGATTAGCTCCCCTTTGCATCAACAAGTTCTTGAGTGACAGAAATAACCCACTGACTATCTGATTTACGAGCTGGAGTCAAAACTGGGCATGGCTCCCTGATGAATAGCCTGTTTGGTACCAATCTCAGCCATCATATCAGAGGAAGTTTTCATCTGCACACTATCATCTGTAGAAATGACCTGACCAGATTTGGTCACCAGTACAACAGTTTTTCAAGTCCTGGTCTGCCTTTAAGATAGTCAAAAACAGATTTCGGATTCCCTTTGACCTTTGTCTTGACTGGGATTCTCAGCATAGGCTAGGACATCCGTCTGCTGGGTCAAACTGGTCGAGGTGGTTTCTAATTTTTTGATATAAGACTGGATAAAGTGGCTAGTCTGGCTGATAGTCGTTTGGCTATTGCCTTCAATGGTAGCCTCAATGGCTGAAGAACTAGATTGATAGTAGAAAGTCCCAACCAGAGCTAGGAGAATGAGAAAGACCAGAAAGATGGAAATAACCATTCTGACTAGGAGAGAAGAACGCTTCATCGACCTTCCCCCTTCTTAAACTGACGAGGTGTCACACCTGCAATCTGTTTAAAAGCGTTGGGTAAAATAGTTCATATCTTCAAAACCAACCTTTTCTGCTATCTCATAAATCTTTAAATTCGTGGTCAGAAGCAAGAGCTTGGCTTGTTTGACACGTTCTCTCACCAGATAATCCTGAAAAGGCAGGCCCAACTCTTTCTTAATCAAAGAACTCAAATAAGTCGGACTAAAGCCCAAGTCACTGGCCAAGACTTTAAACTAAATTGGCTATCAGCCAGATGGGACTGGATTTTCTGGGCCATGTTTCCTTCAAACTTATCGGTCAATAAATCTTGTAACTGCTCTTCTTTCTCTTCCTTATCCAACTTTTGCTTGATTTTCCCCAACATTTCCTCAATATCCTGACGAGAAAAGGGCTTGAGCAGGTAGTCATCCACACCTAGTTTGACAGCAGACAAGGCATAATCAAAATCATCGTAGCCTGTTAAAAAGACCAAATGCACCTGAGGATAGGTTTCTCGGACCAGACTGGCCAACTGGATGCCATTTAGCTGAGGCATGTTGATATCGGTTAAAATGATATCTGGCACCTGCTTTTGTATCAATTCCCAAGCCTGCCTTCCATTTTCAGCCTGACCGATGATTTCCATATCGTAGGCTGCTACATTGACCAGCTTGGTCAAGCCTTGTCTTACCAGATATTCATCTTCTACGATTAAGATTGTATAGGTCATGCTTCTCTCCTTTGTCACTTACTAGTATCAGTATAGCAAAATTCTCCTCTAACTGCTTAGGAAAGCCCTCTCAATCGACATAATCTAGTAAATAAGCATAGCCTTTTTCTTCCATTTGGTCTTTAGGAATAAAGCGGATAGAGAGACTATTGATACAGTAGCGTAAGCCACCCTTGTCCTGTGGACCGTCCGTAAAGACATGGCCCAGGTGAGAATCTCCCAACTCGGCTCCTTACTTCCATGCGTGTCATATTGTAGGACTTATCTTCCTTGTAGGTGGCAACATCTGGACTGATGGGTTGCGTAAAACTAGGCCAACCACAACCAGACTCGAAACTTATCCTTTGATGAAAAAGAGGGGTTCTCCAGTTGCTACATCCACATAGATACCAGATTCAAATTTATCCCAGTAGCGGTTTGAAAAAGCTCGTTCTGTTTGATTTTTCTGGGTGACTGCATACTCCTCAGGTGACAAGGTCTTTTTCAATTCCTCATCACTTGGTTTGGGATATTTGCTGGCATCGATGACGGGGATAGGCTGCCTGATTGACATTGATATGGCAGTAGCCATTTGGATTTTTTTCTTGAGGTAGTCTTGGTGGTAATCCTCAGCCACTACAAAAATTCTTTCAAGGTCTCCTTTTTCAACTGCTAGAGGTTGATCGTATTTCTTAGCCACCTCATCAAAGACTTGGTTGATTACCTCTAAATCCTTGTCATCTGTGTAATAAACACCAGTACGGTACTGGGTTCCCACATCATTCCCTTGTTTATTTTTGCTGGTTGGATTGATAATGCGGAAAGTAATGAAGCAGGATTTCCTTGAGAGAAATTTGATTGGCATCATAAGTGACATGGACAGTTTCCGCATGACCTGTTTGGTTAATCAATTCGTACTTGGTTGTCTCCCCTCTACCATTTGCATAGCCTGAAACGGCATCTGTCACTCCAGGGAACGCGTGAGAAATATTCCTCAACTCCCCAGAAACATCCCTCCCAGCTAGATAAATTTCGTGCAAGTCTGCATCTTTACTCACTTCTGTTTTTTTCACTGTTTTTTTCCTCCTTGGCTGACTGCTGCTTTCTCAATTTGCGAGCTATCTGTCTGCCCTGCATTTCGCATCAATAGAAAATAGAAACCGCTTATGGCTAGGAAAAAGATTCCCTGCCAAAGACAAACAATTTTACTTTATCATTCATGACCTTTCTCTACTCCCATTTCTTTCAATGTCTTTTAAAATCATATCCTTATCCATAAAAACCTGGTTGCGCTTTTGACCAGCTTTCCTTCCTTATCTATAAAGGCTTGAGTTGGGTAAGAACGGACACCATAACTTTCCAAAAGTTTTCCTGATGGATCAATTAGAACTGGAAAATTTTTTTATAATCCAAGCCCTTGTACCAGTTCTTAAAGTCCGCTTCTGCTTGTTCACCCTTGTGTCCAGGAGAGACCACTGTCAAGACCACATAGTCATCTCCAGCTTCTTTAGCGATTTCATCGGTATCTGGAAGACTGGCTAGACAGATGGAACACCAAGAAGCCCAGAATTTGAGATAGACTTTCTTGCCCTTATAATCAGACAAGCGGTAGGTCTTGCCATCTACTCCCGTCAGTTCAAAATCAGCAACCGCCTGACCTTTAGTCGCAGTTTGCGCACTGACTTGTTCTGTTTTTGTTTGCTCCTTCATAGTAGATTCGTCTGACATATTTTTAGCCGAACAGGCTGCCAAACAACAGATTGAGCCTACTCCAAGGAGACATGTTTGCCATTTTTTCATTTCTTCTTCCTCTCTATTCAAATAATCTTGTCAAAATGGAAGCATTTCCCAAAAGCACCAAGATTCCCATCACGATAATGAGGAAACCACCCACTTTTTTGAGGGTTCCGAGATAAGGATGGAGTTTTCGGAAATGTTTCAAAACATAGCTGGAGGCTAGAGCTAGAACCAAAAATGGTAGTGCCAAACCCAGCGTGTAAACCAACATGAGACCAGCTCCCTGCCAAGCACCTGAACCACCTGAAGCCGCCAAGGCCAAAACAGAGCCAAGAACCGGCCCCACACAGGCGTCCAAGCAAAACTAAAGGTCAACCCCAGTAAAAATGCCTGACTATAGCCCTTACCCTTTTGCCCCTGTCTCTGTAATTGTAGCCTTCTTTCCTTGTAGAGTCCCTGCAAAATGTAAGACTTCCATCTGGTGCAAGCCCAAGAGAATGATAACCGCACCCGTCACATACTGAAACCAAGAAGCATACAGCAAATTGCCTAAAAAACCAGCTCCATAGCCTAGTAAGATAAAAACAAAGGATATCCCTGCTATAAAGGCCAAAGTTCTCAATAGACTAACAAGTGAGATTGAATATTTTCCACTAGAAGCCTGAGCACCATCTTTGTCATCCAACAAGACCCCTGCATAAACCGGTAACAAGGGTAAGATACAAGGAGAAAAGAAGGAAAGAATTCCAGCAAGAAAAAAACACTGATAAAAAAAGATTATATTATCCATTGCCTTCCTCCATTCTTTTGATTTGATAGGACTATTATAGTCCCCAAAACTCCAGAAAAAAAACAGGGACAATGATAGGGAAAAATAGGAATTTAATCAGGTTATGTAAAAAATATTGCAAAAAAAGCCAGACACAGTCTGACTTTGATGGAAACAGAAAAGAAATTTCACTAGTCTTCCCTACTTATCTGGTAATAAATAAGGTCAGAAAGATAGCCTTTTCTCTCTACACCATTGGTAATAGTCTTTAGATAGGACATTCCAGCCTTCTCCATGACACGACCTGAAGCTGGATTGAGACTGGCATATCGAGCTCTAACTTTTTGAAAACCTGCTTGAGTAAAACAGAAGTCCAAGACAGCTTTAAAGGCTTCTGTCATCATACCATGTCCCCAGTAAAGCCTTGCCTAAAAACATAGCCAATTTCACAAGAAGAATCGTTCTCATCCATTTCAACGATGCTGATATCTCCTATCACCTGCTCAGGATTTTTCTTTGAGACAAATGGCCCATTTGTAATAGTTGGGATTTAGTATAGGAAAGCAACCCAATTACGAATCGAGTTTCGAGTCACATCGACATCAGGATGGGGATCCCAAGTGACATAGGTCAGATTCTCAGCGGATGAAGCCCAATTCTGAAACATGGCTTCTGCATCACTTTCCACAAATCTTCGCAAGATTAAACGATCTGTCTGTAATATTTGTGTACCGATAGATTTCATGACGCTACCTCGCTTTCTGATAGATGATTCTCTGTCCAATCTCCATTGAAGCTTGTTTTTACTTTTTGAATCTCAAGGTAATAAGTTAAAAGGTCCCCCGGACCTTCTCTCACTTTCTTATTTCAAGGTGAGAGGCTGAAAACCTCCACTGGAGGTTTTCACTCCCAAAAGTCATCAAATACGGTGATTGGTAGGTGGCGTTTGTGTTGTCCTTTGTGCCACCAGTTTTCGATAGTTGCTTGAGCTTCTGGGCTGATTGTTTTTGCCTTCTAGGTAGTCGTCAATCTCTTCATAAGTGACTCCGAGGGCTACTTCGTCAGCTAGGCCTGGTTTGTCTTCTTCTAGGTCTGCTGTTGGGATTTTTTCATAAAGGGCTGGGTCTGCACCAAGTTCCTGCAAGAGTTGTTTTCCTTGACGCTTTATTGAGGCGGTAAAAGGGGAGAAATATCCGCACCACCGTCACCAAACTTGGTAAAGAAACCTGTGATATTTTTCCGCAGCGTGGTCTGTTCCAATGACCGCTCCGCTATGGGCACCAGCAAGGGCATACTGAGCAATCATACGGCAACGAGCCTTGATATTGCCCTTGTTGAAAGTCTGAAACAGGACTACCTGTCGCTTCAACTGCAGCTGTCATAGCATCTGCAGATTCCTTGATATTCACTACCAAGCTGACATCTGGCTGGATGAAGGCTAAGGCTTTTTGAGCATCTGCTTCATCAGCTTGCACTCCATAAGGCAGACGGACAGCGATAAATTTGTAGCTGTCATCGCCCGTTTCTGCTCGCAGTTCTTCCATAGCTAGTTGGGCTAAACGTCCTGCTAAGGTTGAGTCTTGTCCTCCAGAAATCCCTAGTACAAAAGTTTTAAGGAAGGAATGCTTTTTTTCAAGTATCTTTTTTTAAGAAATCAATAGAACGACGGATTTCTTCCTGGGCATCAATCACTGGTTTGACACCCAGCTCTTGGATAATCGTTTCTTGCAAACTCATTCTTCTTCTCCTTCACCGAGGGCTTCCTTGCGCATCTTATCAATCAAGTCCATCTTGTCTTGCCATACATCACGCGCCAAATCCACTGGATAATGCTGCGGATTGAGCACGCGCTTGTACTCATCCCAAAGCTTGTCAAATTCCTTACGAGCATAAGCCTGAATCTCAGTCAAGCTAGGCAGGTTGTAAATCAATTTTCCGTCTTTGAAGATATCCACCAAGAGAGGAACAGCATCAAAATTACGAACCGTCTTCTTGATGTAGGTATAGGTCGGATGGAACATCTTGATTTCTGTCATGCTGGCAACATCTACGCCATCATAAGTGATATAGTCTCCTTCTGACTTGCCTTTTTCACGACTGGTAATGCGCCACACCTGCTTCTTACCTGGCGTAGACACTTTTTCCGCATTATTTGACAGCTTGATGGTATTGCGCATCTGGCCCATTTTCATCTTCGATTGCAACAATCTTGTAAACTGCACCCAAGAGCTGGCTGGTCATAGGCTGTAATCAGCTTGGTACCCACACCCCAGACATCAATCTTGGCCTTTTTGCATCTTGAGGTTGAGGATGGTATTTTCATCAAGGTCATTTGAAGCATAAATCTTAGCCTCTGTAAATCCAGCCTCGTCCAGTTGCTGACGGACTTTCTTGGAAATGTAGGCAATATCCCCAGAGTCAATCCGCACACCCATAAAGTTAATCTGGTCACCCAGCTCACGCGCCACCTGAATAGCAGCTGGAACTCCCAATGCGAAGGGTATCATAGGTATCCACAAGAAAGACACAATTTTTTTGTGGGTCGCAGCATAAGCCTTGAAAGCCTCATAGTCATTGCCATAAACCTGCACCAAGGCATGGGCATGGGTACCCAAGACAGGAATGTCAAAGAGTTTACCAGCACGCACGTTGCTAGTTCCATTGGCACCACCAATCACCGCTGCGCGTGTTCCCCAGATAGCCGCATCCATTTCTTGAGCCCGACGTGTCCCAAACTCCATCAAGGGTTCATCTTCAATGACTGAACGAATACGAGCTGCCTTAGTCGCCACCAAGGTCTGGTAGTTGACGATGTTCAAAAGAGCCGTTTCGACCAACTGACATTGGGCTAGAGAGCCTTCCACCTGCACAATCGGTTCATTAGCAAAGACCAAGTCCCCTTCTTGGGCAGAACGAACGGTCAACTCCAACTTGAAATTGCGGAGGTAATCCAAGAATGCCCCATGATAGCCTAGCGATTCCAAATAGGCAATATCACTATCTGAAAAACGCAAGTCTTCAAGATAATTCACAATTCTTTCCAAACCTGCAAAAACCGCATAGCCGTTCTTAAAAGGCTGTTGGCGGAAATACACCTCAAAGACCGCCTTTTTATTGTGAATTCCTTGGTCAAAGTAAACCTGCATCATGTTGATCTGGTACAAGTCCGTGTGCAATGTCAAACTATCATCTGGATACATACTTTTCCTACTTCCTTAACTAGAAACCCATGAAAATTTTCAAGAACTTTCATGTATTCCAATAAATTAGTACTATTATATCACATTTTAGCTGGATTGAGAAAAGAGTAACAAGCTATTCACCACTCTCCAGTTCATCCATGTCTTGCTCAAATTTTTTCTGAGCCCATTCGCCATAGCTCTTAAGACCAAGATTGCCAATAAAGACCCAAGGAAGGTAAATGACATAAGTAATTGCCCAAGCAGATAGGTATTTAAGGTTCAAAGGATTGTGCTGATAAATTTCTATGTTGAATTGATAATTCTGTAACATCAAAAGAGCCGTAATAGCCAAGGTTAGGAAAAAACAACCCAAAATCGTAAAATGAAAACGACTATAGTAGGTCACTCCCAGATAACGGGCACGATTAAAAAAGAAGAAAATTCCTACTATCAGAGTATAGACTAGAAAATTCGGATTAAAAAGAGAGGGAGCTAATACAGCCACCAAATAGCTTAGAAGCACAAGCCCAATAAAGAGTGAAAAAGACTCTGCCCCAGCTTTATTGATTAGTTGTTCTTCTCTTTCATCAAGTAATTGATAATGAATAAATTTATTTACCATCTTCTTCCTCCCAAAATAATTGGTCTAGGGTTTTCCCTAAACATCTGCAAATGGACTGGCAGAGCGAGAGACTGGGATTGTATTTTCCCGCCTCTATCAAACCAATAGTCTGGCGCGTCACCCCGACAGCCTCTGCCAGTTGACCTTGAGTTAAATCAAGCTCTACACGAGCTAATTTTAATTTTAAATTTTTAGCCACCTGCGTCCTCCTTATAGTTTTAATACTCATCTACTCTTAAAAAATCCAAAACCAACACAAGCTGTCAGCTATTTATTATAACCTCATTAATTAGCACTCCAATATTATCTTCAGCCTAAAATCAGTATGTTGGATTGTTTGAAATAAACTTCCTAGTTTGCTATTTGATTTTTTTGTTTAGTATTAGCTTTAGTAGGGTCTTTTAAACGAGTTTTGATTGCTTGTATTTCTTGTTTAGTTGATTTCATATCACTATTATATAATGCTTTTGGAAATGAGTCTAGCATAAGACAAAAACGTGTACACAACAAGAGCAGGAGCATAGCAAGATGACTGATTTTTTTGCTGGATTTTAAGTCTGCAAAAATAATACTAAATAAAACTAAAAATGAATACTCCTTGCTTTTTCTTGAGAGTGAAAAAGTACAATAAAATGATTGTAGTGATTACCACAAGATACTGACTAATAGACATCGTATTTGAAGCCACAAATACAGGTAAGGAATAAAAAGGAAGAAGTTCAATTGCTTTGATAAACAAATCATTACTAGTATTCATCATAATCGTATTTAATATATTAGGGATAAAAGAGTAGTAAAGCTACTAAAATACCAAATACCAAGCCACTTTTCAATTTGTATAAATAGAAAAATGTAAGATAATAGAAAATAAAATAGGACTAACAAAAATTGTATTGACTACAATGACTGCTATAAAATCTAATCCCTAAAGCACCTGGAACACCCAATTTACTTACGATGACTAGTAACACAAATACCATTCAAAGCATAAATAATGGAAACTGAGATGGCATATAGAAAATTGGACAAGACGTAAATCATCCGATTTTTTTCTGTTGATTATAAAACAAACTGATCGTATTGTGGGAAAAAAAATCCCTACTAATAATTCGGTTAGCATGTATAACAGCCATTAACATACCGAGCATAGCATAAAAAAATTTGAAATATGCTTAATACCAAGTGATGTCCCTTGAGTCTTTAGAATAAAGAATGTAACCAGTATCGGCGGTATAAACGAGATAATCAAACCGAGATATATTACGCCTGATGAATATAAATCTCTTATATTTTTCCTTAAGAAAATTCAATTTATTTAATTTCATGATTATATCCTTCCTCTATTTTTGAACGATTTAGATAAATATCTTTAAGCGTCTCTTTTTTTAGTTTCAAAATCAACTACTTTAATAGAGTTTTTCGTTAAAAAAATTTAAAAAAAGCTCACTACTTTGAATATTCCCAGACATAGTAATTTTCAGTCCCTCTTCCTGAACAATATCCCCAAATTCTTGTTTGGTAATGAAAATGTCTCTATCTGTAGCTGATGAAAAAGCTATCTCAAACAAGCAATTATGACTATCTTTTCCTACTTTTTGGAATGTCAAAAACCCGTTCTCCAAGAAAAGGACCCTCTCACAAATTTCTTCAATATCTTCTAATTTATGACTCGATATTAAAAATTCCCACATTTTCATGTAAAAGCTAAAGTTTTTTTAGAACCTGCTAAAACTATTTGTGATGATTCAATATCTAAACCATTAGTCGGTTCATCTAAAATCAATATATCAGGTTCCGTAACGAGAGTTAAAAGCAAAGCTAATTTTTGTTTTGTACCCAAAGAATAGGTCTTTACTTTTTTATTAATAGACTGAGTCAAATCTAACTCTTGAATCAAACTTCCAAATCTTTTCTTGATTGTAGTCAACACCATATAAATTTGACAAATATTTTTAAATTCTCTAAACCTGTTTTTAGATAAAAAAATAATTTTTGGTTCTTCGATTAAATACCCAACATTATCACTACTTATAATATTCCCTGAAGTCGGTTGATTATTCTGAACAAGAATTTTCATCAATGTACTCTTGCCAACTCCGTTTCTCCCTACTAGACCAACAATTTCACCCTTATTAAGTGCAAAATTTATATCTTTGAGAATGATTGAATGACCATAATGCTTACTTACATTTATAACTTCCATTTTTTTATTCCTCCATTAATATTCTTGGTTTTCTCTTTGATTCTCATTAATTTTTAAAAAGTTGCGCCTCTTTTTTTAACAAACATTATATCATATATCTAACTTAATGCAATATATAAATGTCATTTTGTAAAATTTTATTAACAAAAAAACTCTCTACCACTAAAAAGATAGAGAGTTTTGAGTTTAAATATAGGATTTCAAAATATCGACGACATCACTTCTTTTCTTAACCTTATAGACCTTGATTCCCAATTTCTGAGCTACGATTGTATTGTCCTCCATATCGTCTAGAAAGACACAATTTGTAGGATTATAACTGGTATTTATCGAGAAACTCCTTAAACGTTACCCATAGCCACCATCATACCTCCATACTTATATAAAGCCCCTCTTTGCTTTCATATTCTACCTTACAAATCCTTTTTGGTAATAAAATCTTTTGCCCTGTGTAGGGATAGTCTTGCTAAAGTAAAGACTTCCTTGTAGCCATGCCTTTTATAAAAATCTGGAGCTTGAAACTGATAAGTATTGACAAAAGCAAAACGACAGTTTCGATTCTTAGCTTCAGTTTCTGCCTGCTGCAATAGTTTTGAACCGATTCCTTGCCCTCTCAGTTCCTCTTTTACAAATAAATACTCGATTTCTAGCCAATTTCCAAAAGTCTCTGCTATCAAACCTGCCAGAGATTGCCCTTTTCATCTTCAACATAAAGATTAAGTGGCTCACTTTCAGCCTCTTCTCTTTTTGAACGGTTATAAGCACGAATCAAATTCCCTATTTCTTGTGATTTATGGGATTCCTTATTTTCCAATCTAAAGTACATCTAAACCTCCTCAAACACTGTTACAGCTTGATTATAGTCTTATTTCAATAGACTGTCAAACTAGCAAAAACCCACCAACCTGAGTTGATGAGTCCTTAATCTATTTTCTAAATTTCCACTGACTGTAAATCCCAAAACCGATAATCCAGATAGCTGATCCGATTGCTCCTACAAATGTAGACTCTTGTAGAAAAGAGTTACAAAAGACAAAGCCAAAGAAGAGCATGGTTAAAGGATTTAGGAAACGATAATGGGGCATGAGATAGCCATCCGCCATAAAGTCTGGTGACTTGCGGTATTTAAGGTGAGCCACCATAATCAAGATATAAATGGCGATATAGACACCTGATGATGATGCCGTAATCAAGGCAAAGGCATCGGAAACACCTGGCAAGATATTAATAAAGGCTGCTAGGGCAATCAAAACTGCTGAAGCGATGATGGCATTTTGTGGCACGTTGTGGCGAGAAAGGGTATCTGCCTTGATAGCTTTTAAGAATGGATTTGGCGAATCATGAGCAATCTGGTACAAATGACGACCTGTTGAATAAAGGGTTGAGTTAAGAGCAGATGCTGCTGAGGTCAAAACGACAAAGTTAATCAAGGCTGCTGCCCACTTGATACCTGCCAATTCAAATACTGTAACAAAGGGAGAATCAGCCGATGCAAGTTCACGCCACGGAATGATAGCCATGATGGCTAAGAGGGCACCACCGTAGAAAAAGGCGATACGCAAAGGAATTTCCTTAACAGCTTTTGGCAAGACCTGACGTGGATTTTTAGTTTCAGAAGTCGTTACCCCGATAAACTCAATCATGAGGTAGGCAAAGAAGACCATCTGGAAAGGCCATGACAAAGTTCACTCCACCATTTGGGAAGAGGGAGAAATTGTCAGCGATATTAGCCAAACTTGCTACTCCATGAGGTGTCTTAAAGCCTGTCAAGACCATAAAGACTCCTGTAGCAATCATGGCTAAAATAGCCACAATCTTGACCATCGCAAACCAAAACTCAACTTCCCCAAAGAGTTTCACCGCAATCAGATTGACCAAGGCTAGAATGGTCAAAAATCCAATCTCAATCATCCAACTTGGCCAGCTAGGGAACCAAAACTGAACATAGTGAGAGATAGCAGTGATTTCCGCCATACCGATAAAGACAACGGATAGCCAGTAAGACCAAACCGAGAAATAACCCCAGCCCTTACCCAAATGGCGCGTGATAAAGTTGATAAAGGTATGTTGCTCAGGGTCTTGGTAGAGCATTTCCCCAACCGCACGCATCATGAGGAACATAAAAGCTCCAGTAATCATATAAATCAGTACAATGGAAGGACCTGTTAGGCTGATAGAGCGACCTGCACCCAAAAAGAGTCCTGTTCCGATTGTTCCAGCAATGGCCATAACCTGCACGTGACGATTGGTCAGACCACGCTCCATCTTATTTTTCTTCTTTGAACTCATATAGTCTCCAATTCAATTTTAAACCTGGAAAAAGGAGTGAGTGAAGCGCGTTTGCCTCCTCTACTCCCTTTTAATCTATTAGGCTGTTTTTTTCAACCTTTAAGATTTTTTTACATCATAGCTACCAACAGGTGTTTCAATAGTTGCTGTATCACCTGTTTTTCTTACCAATCAAGGCTTGTCCAATCGGACTTTCATTTGAAACCTTACCTGCAAAGGCATCCGCACCTGCTGAACCTACGATAATATAAACTTCTTCTTCGTCCTCACCAATTTCTTGGATAGTGACTGTTTTACCAATCGCTACTTCGTCTTGGGCAACTGAGTCGCTATTGACGATTTCAGCATAACGGATTTTTTTGTTTCCAAAGCTAGAGATTTGTCCTTCGACAAAAGGCTTGTTCATCCTTAGCTGCTTCATATTCACTGTTTTTCAGAAAGGTCACCGTATGAACGGGCAATCTTAATGCGTTCTACCACTTCTGGTCGGCGGACCAATTTCAATTCTTCTAATTCTTTTTCAAGTTTTTCCTTTTCCGCAAGGGTCATAGGATATGTTTTTTCTGCCATTTTTCTCAACTTTCTTTCGATAGTATTGAATCTCTATCTGAGATTCTCATGTTTTGTAGTCTTAGTCTGAACTACTATTTTTGAGTAAGCTTTGCTATTGACGTGTTCAGCTACATTTTCGATCATGTTCTTCCTGATTAGCTGCGTAATAGACTTTTCCATCTGTAACATTGGCTACAAAGTAGAGGTTCTCACTCTTGGTTTGGTTGATACTTGCTTCAATCGCGTCCTGACTTGGACTATCCACTGGACCAGGCATCAAACCAGGTTTTGTATAAACATTGTATGGTGAATTAATTGATGTATCAATTCCAGCATCATCTGCTAGGCTAATATTTTTGACCAAGTTTGCCCTTGGGCATACAAGATTGCAATATTACTTTGAAGTGGCATACCAAGGTTCAAGCGATTGTAGAAAACACCTGCAATCAACTTACGGTCTTCAGTCTTAGCACCTTCTTTTTTTCTACAAGTGAAGCAATAGTTAGCAATTCATTGACTGTCAAGTTTTTTTAGACTTAATTGCACTATAGTGCGGAGTCAAGGTCTTATCCATAGCTGCCAACATCTCATCAATCAAAGCTTTCAATAGTTGTGCTTTTCCTTTGATAGAGTATGTCGCTGGGAAAAGATAACCCTTCCAAACGGTAACGAGCTCCACTTTCTTTTGTCGGTAAGCTTTCGAGTAGGTTTGGATATTTAGCAACTTCTTGACTGATAAAGTTGTCATCTTGCACTTTAGCCAAAAAAGCTTCCGCTGTCAAAGGCTCTTTAAATTCACCTTGTAATTGGCCTACAGCTTGGGCGATTTGATCAATCGTATATCCTTCTGGAATCGTTAAATCTGCAAGTGAAGGTTCTTGAGGTTCAGGAGTACCACCTTTTTGGAGTTCCTTAATGATATCCTCTGTACTCATGCTCTTTTTGCAAATTGTAATATCCAGCCTTCAAATCTGAATAATTCTTATATTTAGCATAAAAAGCAAAAAAATCACTCCGTGTTTAATCACACCAGAATTTTCAAGTGCTGAGCCAATTTCTTGGACATTGGCTCCTTCTGGGATTTGAACAGTTACATACTTCTTAGAATTAGCGTCAACTGGTAATAAAGATGACTGGACGTACTGGTAACCGAAATAACCACCTGCCGAAATTAAGGCAAGGAAAATCAGTAGAGAAATGAAGAAGGCCTTTCAAATGTGATTTTTTTCTTCTTAACAGGTTTAACTGTCTCACGACGACTACGACGTGGAGTTTCAGACATGCCCTTCTACAACTTTCTCTTTTCCACTACTGGTTTTGAAGTAGGAACTTCTTTTCTATCTCTCTCTGACCTTCTGTCTTATAAGAAACAGCTACCCTTGTTGGGATTTCATTAAATTCCTTTTCTACTTTTCTAGGAATAACAGGTTCTGGTCTTGGTACACTGCTCATCTACTGGTGAAGCTAGGAACTTCTTGACTTGGATGACTAGGAACTGCTGGAGCTATCTTGACATTTGGGTGAGTAGGCACAGTAGGAGCTTTTTCTCATAATCTCTCTCTACAGCTGATAGAGAATCTTCCATTAGCTCTTCTATCGACTGGTCATGTTTTAGAAGAAAGTTGAGGGTTTCTTTATTGAAGCTCAAAATTAACTGTCCTCCTGATCTTCTTCATGATTTTTTTGACTCGTTCTAAATCACGTAAAAATCTGCTCTTTAAAGCTTAATTTTTTTCGTCTTCTCTTGGCTTTTTCACTCAAAAAGTTTTATCCTCCTCGTTGACAATCCATAATATTATATCTTAAAAACGAAAGAAAAGCAACCTAGCATGCTTTTCTGGCCTATTTTTTAGCTTCCCAGACCATATCATACCAGGTTTCCCCTGCAAAGGTTGACTGGGACAGACCTTCATTGACAAATCCATGCTTTTCATAGTAGGAGATGAGATAGTCATGACAGGTTAGATTAATGCCTTCTCTTTCGTGTTCAAGAGCCAGTTCTTTCAAGGCTGTTAGTAATTTCTGACCCAGTCCTATGCCCTGTGCCTCCTTGGCAATGGAAAGACAGGTCACAGAGATATAACCACCAGGCTCATGACTATAATCTTCTATCTCTTCTGTAAAAGACTGATCTTGCAGATGGCGGTGTGGTCCAACTGGCCCTTCTATATACCCCATGATTCTGCCTTCTTTTTCTGCAACCAGAAAACGAGGTCTGAATTTTCTCGCAAATGCGCCTCAAAAACAGAGCGAGGAATGGCTTCTTCAACCGAGAAATTTTCTAGTTCAATCTCAACGATACGATCCAAATCTTCTAATCTTGCTTTCCTGATTTTCATTGCGCCTCCAGATAAAAGGGATTAAACCAAATCATACTAACACCCTGGCTAGCTGCATAAAGCGAATCTGTCACTTCTTCATCAATAAAACCGTTCATTTCAAAATAGGAAAGCAGCTCATCAGGACTCTTCAAACGAATAGCTTTGTAATCCAGCTCAACCGCCACCTCTTTCAAAGCCGCAAGAAGAAGCGTGCCCAAGCCCTGTCTCTGATGGTCAGAGTCAATGACTAAAGAATGCATTTCTAGACATTTGCGGATTGTGTGGGTAAGGACCACCTAGAACATAGCCCAGAAGCTGATTTTCATCCCTAGCTAGAAGAAAGGTATCCGCAGACTTACGGATACTTTCTTCTAAAATATGGGAAGGTCAGCTGCTTTTCAGCTGGAAAAGATGAGGTCTGAAGTGCCTCTATCTCAACTAAATCAGACTTACTTGCCTGAATAATCTTAATTGGAATTTCCATGAAAACTTCCTATTGAACATTGCTTGTCAAGTTAGACAAGAGACGCTCAAATGAGTATTCATAGGTTTGGATATCTCCTGCTCCCATAAAGACATAAACAGCATTATCATGGTCTAGGAGTGGAGAAACATTTTCAACAGTGATAACTTGGTGTTTTTTGTTGATTTTATTGGCTAGGTCTTCTACCTTAACATCGCCATGGTCCACTTCACGAGCAGATCCATAAATTTGCGCTAGATAAACAGCATCCGCTTGGTTCAAAGCGTGGGCAAATTCGTCCAACAAGGCAATAGTTCTTGTAAAAGTATGTGGTTGGAAGACTGCAACAATTTCCTTGCTTGGGTATTTCTGACGAGCCGCATCCAAGGTCGCAATGATTTCTGTTGGATGGTGGGCAAAGTCATCGATAATCACCGTGTCATTGACAATTTTCTCAGTGAAACGACGCTTAACACCGGCAAAAGTTTTCAAGTGTTCACGCACCAAGTTCAAATCAAATCCTGCTGTGTAAAGAAGACCAATAACGGCTGTCGCATTCATGATATTGTGACGACCAAAGGTTGGAATATGGAATTGACCCAACTCTTGTCCACGGAAATGAACTGTGAAGGTTGAACCAGTTGTTGAACGAAGAAGAGCGCTAGCTACAAAGTCATTACCTTCTGCTTTAAAACCATAATAATAAATAGGAGCATCAGACGTAATCTTACGCAATTCAGCATCTTCACCGTAGATAAACAAACCTTTGGTAATTTGTTTAGCATAGTCGTTAAAGGCATTGAAAACATCCTCTAGACTTGTGAAATAGTCTGGATGGTCAAAGTCAATGTTGGTGATAATAGAGTATTCTGGGTGATAAGGCATAAAGTGACGCTCATATTCGTCAGATTCAAAGACAAAATATTTGGCATTGGCTGAACCACGACCTGTCCCATCTCCGATTAAGAAGCTAGTATCTGTGATGTGAGACAAGACATGAGACAACATACCTGTCGTTGAAGTTTTTCCATGCGCTCCAGCTACTCCCATGCTAACAAAGTCGCGCATAAAGCTACCTAGGAACTCATGGTAACGTTTGTAGCTGATGCCATTTTGGTCCGCATAGGCAATTTCGACGTTGTTATCTGGACGAAAGGCATTTCCAGCGATAATTTCCATATCACCGTCTAGATTCTTTTCATCAAAAGGAAGAATGGTAATTCCTGCCTGCTCTAGACCACGTTGAGTAAAGTAGTACTTTTCAACATCTGATCCCTGTACCTTATGTCCCATTTGGTGCAACATCAAGGCCAAGGCACTCATCCCTGATCCCTTAATTCCGATAAAATGATATGTCTTTGGCATGTTTTCTCCCCTATTCCGTAATTCTGGTCAGATTCAACTCTTGGGCAACCCTGACGTTCTTGTTCTGTTTTGTTTACTTTTTTTTATTGTAGATTTGGCTCTTCTTTCAGAAAAATCATAGTTATTTTTCTTTGGAGCAGCTGACACGTCTTCATTCTTGGTCAGATGAGTCGAAAATTGATCACTTCTTCCGCCAAGATGTAATGAGACTGGGTCAATTTTTTTGACTATATTTGACAAATTCACCAGGATTTTCCTTTTGGAAAGGCGCGGTAGGTTGATTGCCCTGTCTAACCAAATTTGGCTGAGAATGGCGTCTTGTAGGAGTAATATCCTTAGTCAGATAACTTGCTGAGCGTTTCTTTTTTTCAAATCTGCACGCGCTTCTTCACGCGCCACCTCCGCATAGCTCTTTCCTTCTTTTTTTAACCCCTAAAAGGAGCCTTTCTTTAGGTTTCTCTACTGGCTTTTTCAATCGGTTTTGACTGGTGTTTCTTCAGCAATAGGGGCCCATTCTAAATAATTTTTATCTCGATACTCACCCTTGATATTACTGATCAGATCAGACTCATCATAGAGATTCATGACTGGCATTTCAGTCAACATGACCTCGTCATCTGACACCAATGGAAATCGTTCTTGTTTCATTTTCTATTTCCTTTCAACACTTCATTATAGCGTATTGTCTTGATTTTTCAAGTGCTGACTTCAGAAATTCCCAAAATTTCTCTAATTTCTGCTAGGGTCAGACTGCCACGTGACTCTGTTCCGTCCAATACTTGTGACACCAGATGTTTCTTTTGTTCTTGGAGTTCCTGAATTTTTTCTTCAATGGTTCCCCTTGGTCACCAAGCGATAGACCTCAACCGTTTCTTCCTGCCCCATCCGATGGGCACGGCCAATGGCTTGCGCTTCCACCGCAGGATTCCACCAAAGGTCAACCAAAATCACTGTATCAGCACCTGTCAGGTTCAGACCGACACCACCAGCCTTGAGGGAAATCAGAAAGGCATCTCTTTCCCCTTGATTAAAGGCCTTGGTCATGTCTTGTCTTTCCTTGGCTGGGGTTGAACCCTGTAATTTTAAAGGATGTCATGCCCAAGTCTGGCAATTCTTGTTCAATTTTTCTCCAACATTCCCTTGAACTGCGAGAAAATCAAGACACGGTGTCCGCCGTCTGCCACCTGTACCAGCAGGTCTCGGAGACTATCCAGTTTGCCACTGGCTCCCTGATAATCTTCCATAAAGAGGGCAGGAGTGTCACAGATTTGACGCAAGCGCATCAGACCAGACAAGATTTCCACCCGACTTCGCTGAAATTCCTGATCTGACACTTGAGCCAGACGGTCTCGCATCTGTTGCAACTGGGCTAGGTAGATAGCCTTTTGCTGGTCTTCCAGTTCATTTTTATAAACCACTTCAATCAAGTCTGGCAATTCAGTCAGAACTTCTTCTTTCTTGCGCCGCATCACGAAAGGCTTGATAAACTGAGCCACGCGCTCAGCTGGCAATTTCATAAATTCTTTCTTGCTTGGCAAAAGTCCTGGCATGACGATTTGGAAAATAGACCACAACTCACCCAGATGGTTTTCAATAGGAGTTCCTGACAAGGCAAAAACTGACGGCACCACAAATTGTCTCAAGGTCTGGGCAATCTTGGTCTGGGCATTTTTCATGACCTGAGCCTCATCTAAGAAAAGGAAGTCAAAGGCCATCCCCTGATAAAGCTCACTGTCCTGACGGAAGGTAGCATAGCTCGTCACATAGATTTGATGGCTCTCAGCAAGAATCTCTTCACGACTAGCTTTCAAACCATGAACAACAGCCACATCCAACTGTGGGGCAAATTTCTGAAACTCATCCGCCCAGTTGTAAATCAAACCTGACGGAGCTAAAATCAAGACCCGACTTTCTTTTGTCACTTGACTGGTCAAAAAAGCAATGGTCTGCAGGGTTTTACCAAGTCCCATATCATCAGCCAAAATCCCACCAAAACCATAATGATGGAGCATTTGCAACCAGCCGATTCCCTTTTCCTGATAATCTCGCAAGTCAGCCTGAACCTGAGTTGCTTGCAAGGGAAAGTCCTCTGGATGCGTCAAATCGTGAGCCAGATTCTGGAATTCTTGTGAAAAAGAAACACGGTCACGTCCTTCAAAGAGATGAGCTAAACTGTAGGCCAAGGATTTCCGAGCCTGCAAGGCCCCATCTTTTAATTCAAACTGCCCCAGTTCCTGTAGATTTTGGCGAATTTTCTTGGTTTCTTCATCAAAAAAGTAGACTTGATTAGACGAACCAATGTAAAAATCTTGATTGGCAACCAAGGCCTGCATGGCTTGGTCAATTTCCTCTTGGGCAATATCTTGAAAATCAAACTGGATTTCCAAGAGACCTCCCTTGGAAGCAATCTGCACTTGAGGGCTTGCCAGACTATAGAGTTCTTCTAACTTGTCTGATAAATCAACATTCCCGAGTTTTTCAAAGACTGGAATGATTTCATGGAAGAAATGATAAACAGACTCTGCTTTTAAGGCCTGACGCCAAGATTGAAAAGTCTGCTTCAAATCCAGCTGCCAAACAGATTGGAAAAACTCTTTCTTCTAAGTCAGCATCACTCGAAAATGGTAATTCTTCTAGCTCTTGTCGGCTAGATACCTGCTTATCTCCATAATCAAACTGAATTTCTAAACGAATCCGATTATCTTTCTTCCCTGTCAAAAGTAAAAAAAGAGGGCACAAAGGATTTGATTTGTAAGCGTTCTGGAGCTGAAACGGTCCCCATCTGACTAAAAAGAGTTAAACAGGAAGCCAACTTATCTCGGTCACTGCTATCAAATTGCAGGTATTTCTTTCCATGTTGATCCAAAGGCAGCGCTTTGATTTCCTTGAGAAGACGCATCTGCTGGTCTGTTAGAAAATAAACCTGTCCTTTATGGAAAAGCACAGCTCCCTGATAAAAGACATTGACCCTTGGACTCTCACTGATTTCCATTTCAAAATAATCCGAGTATTCTGTTACTGTAAAGGCAAATAGATTGGCATCCGCATGCAAATCCTGAAAAAGCAGGGTTTGGTAGCTATCCACTTGATGGTCAAATTGAAAATGAGGCAAGGTCATCAGTAAATTCACACCCTGCTCAAAAAAGGTCAGAGGGAAAAAGAGATGCCGACCTTGGTTTTGGAAAAAGAGGTCTGGAGCCTGTCCTTCCTCCGTTAGTCCCCGCAAGAAAGTCAGAAGTTCTTGGCTGGCCTCATCAAAGTATTCCCAAGATAAGAACTCCTCATAGGTCTTGCCAATCATATAAGACTTTCTCTGCTCGACAACTTTTAAAAAGAGTGGAATATCCCGAATGACATAGTATTTTTGACTATTAATTTGCCCGATTCTCAGGGTCCACAAGATACGATTACTTCCTGCTTCCACCTGACCCACTGCCGATAATTCATAAGCGCGTTCTGATTTTGGAGACAAGATTCGGTCCAAAAATTTGCCACCCAAGGTCACCTTGGTTTCAACGGCCTCTTTTTCCTCATGACCTTCTTCCAGACTTTGCAAGATTCCCTGACCACGCTCATCATTTTTCAGAAAATGCTCCAGAGCTGCCAAATGCACACAGTAGCCCCTCTTTTGGAAAAAATCGCAGGCACAAAAAACCAAATCATCCTCTAAACTATAGCGCAGTTCTTCTTCTGCAACACGAGCATAGAGCCGATTGTTCTTTTCCTTGATGATGTCAACCTTACCAGTTTCATAAAGGGCAACGCCTTCGATACGGACTTTCCCCGGAATCAATTTAGCCATATTCTTACCTGTACCTTATCCTTTTATTATACCATATTTTTCACCCTATGAAAATAGCCTTCTAGGAAAACTTTTCTCCTAGAAGGCTGGATTTTTAAAGTTTGGCAAAAAGTGGTCACAATCCGCTGACAAACTTCTTGCAGCAGAGATTTAGGCATGGCTACATTGAGGCGGGCATGGAGACTTCCTTCCTCTCCAAAAATCCAAACCACGGTTGAGGATAACCTTGGCTTCATTTCTCAAACAGCTCTTGCAATCTTTTCATCAGTCAGGTCATAGGCTGAAAAAAATCAAGCCAAATCAAGTAGGTTCCTTGCGGTTTCATGACCTTGATTTTTAGTCTCTTTTTCCAAATAAATCCACCACATAATTAATGTGGTCTTCAAAGACTTGCTTTGAGTTCCTCTAGCCAATCCTTCCCATATCGATAGGCAGCTTCTGTCGCCAAATAACCCAAACCTGAAATTTCATGCTGATTATTAGCCAACTGGCGTTTCTGGTATGCCACTCTCAACTTAGGATTTTCAATGACTGCATAGGAATTTTTTTGTTCCCAGCAATATTAAAAGGTTTTTAGTGGCACTACTCAAGACAATAGCAAATTCTTTAAAAGTCAGGATTAATGGTATTGAAAGACTGGTGTTTGTGACCAAAGAGGGCCAAATCTTGGTGAATCTCGTCCGAAACCAAGAAAAACACCGTGTTTTTTTGGCAGAGTTAGCCAATCTTCTCCAAGACTTCTTTTTCCCAAACACGTCCACCAGGATTATGAGGGTTGCAAAGAATATAGAGTTTGACATCCTCTTCCACCAAATCCTTCTCAAGTTGGTCAAAGTCAATCTCAAACAGACCATCCTTTTCCACCAAAGAATTGGTAATCAATCTGCGATTGTTCAACTTGACACTACGAGCAAAAGGTGGATAGACAGGCGTGTTAATCAAAACAGCCTCGCCTTCTTTTGTAAAGGCTTGAATAGCTGTTGAGATGGCTGGGACCACACCCTCGATAAAGACAAGAGCCTCTTTGTCAAAGTGGTAACCGTGTTGTGTAGCTTCCCACTTTTGAACTTCCTTAATTAACTCTTCACTGGCATAGGTATAGCCATAAACCAGTTGATCAGCGTAAGTTTGCACGGCTTGGCGGATTTCAGGCAAGACTACAAAGTCCATATCCGCTATCCAAGCTGGTAGAACTTCACTATCCGTTTCCGCCTCTTTCCATTTATAGGTATGGTGTCCCCAAACGATTGGGCAGGCTTGTAAAATCATATTTTTCCCATCTTTGTCTTATCCTTCTAATGCTTGGCGCAAATCTGCAATCAAATCTCTAGCATCCTCAATCCCAATTGACAAGCGCAAGAGGTCATCTGTCAAACCATAAGAATGGCGCACTTCTGCTGGAATATCAGCGTGAGTTTGCGTCGTTGGATAAGTAATGAGACTTTCTACCCCACCTAAACTTTCCGCAAAAGAGAAGACCTTGAGACTGTTCAAAATATGAGGAATGCGTGTTTCATCCGCTACTTTAAAGGAAATCATGCCTCCACGACCAGTGTAGAGAACTTCCTTAACTGCTGGAGAATCCTTCAAAAAGGCAACCACTTCTTGGGCGTTAGCTGTTGAGCGCTCCATACGAAGAGACAAGGTCTTGAGACCACGAATCAATTGATAACTGTCAAATGGTGACAAGACTGCCCCTGTCGTATTGAGATTGTAGAAAAGCTTCTCGTATAGTTCTAAACTATTGGTCACAACCACTCCAGCCAAGACATCATTGTGCCCTGCTAGATACTTGGTTGCTGAATGAAGAACGATATCTGCTCCATCTTCAATCGGACGTTGGTAGATAGGGCTGTAGAAGGTATTGTCCACCACCACTTTGGCACCCTTAGCATGAGCCAATTTTGCTAGTTTTTCGATATCAAATTCCAACATCAAGGGATTGGTTGGGGTTTCGATATAGAGAACATCCACGTCCTTTTCTAACTCGGCAATCAACTCTTCTTCTGTATTGGCATAGGTAAAATGGAAACGGTCTTCCTGTTCCACTTGATTGAACCAGCGGAAAGAACCACCGTAAAGGTCACGGACAGCCAAAGACCTTACTTACCTACTGGAAAGACGCTAAAGGCCAGTACAATAGCTGACATCCCTGAGCTAGTCGCTAGGGCATAGTCTGCGGACTCAATGGCCGCCAAGATTTCTTCCGCCTTACTGCGAGTTGGGTTTTTGGTGCGCGTATAGTCAAAAGCCAGTAGATCGACCAAACTCTGGGATGCTGATAGGTCGTTGAAAAAAATGAAGCGGTGTCACCAATGCACCTGTCGCTTCATCTGACTTAATGCCCGCCTGGGCCAAAATTGTGTTAATGTGTAATTCCTTGCTCATACAATTCCTCCAAATCTATAGTAACTATTGTACCACTTATTTTCATCAACTCATTTTTCTTCTTTTCAAGAGCTAGTTATAGTTTCAAAGCTATACACTTATAGAATAAAGTTAAAAAAAGAATCCAGAAAACACTCCAGATTCTTTTTGTAACAATAATTTGCTAGGGTTTTATTTAGACTGAAAGAAATCCTGTTGGGCTAAATAGTCATAATGCTCTTTGTTAAATTGATACTGGCCCACATGCTGACTAACCTGACCGACATCCACGGAAAAAAAATATAGGCTTCATTTTTGATAGTTCCAGTTCAGCCTAACTGTATTCAAGACTGTCTTATAAGTAAAAATCTTGAACTTGATTCCAAAAGCATCTCTACGACGTGATTAGAACGATTTTTCAGTTATATCACTGATGTCCATCAAGTAGATCCCCTTGGGTGTGAATGCCAGAATCTTAGGTTTCACACTCGACTGAACATAGTAGGCTCCTCCTACAATGAAAGAAAATCAATAAAGGATTTCAACCATGTCTTTTTCTTGAAACCCATCAGAAAATTCTTTTGCCCTTCAATGTGGCAAGTTGAAAGAAATGATGCAATCTGTTTTTCTGTTGCAAACTCCATAATAGTGCCCATGATGTTACCTCCATAACGATTAGTAAATAGGCAGATAAGTACTACTTCACCTAAAAAGAAGAACTTATCATTTGTTGCATTTTTATCTTACTTTTTCCAGTAGACAGCATCCCTCCTATAAACATTATCCCTAGCATATGCATACTTCAATTAACACTGGAAGAGGCTTTCGAAAAGCAGCTTTTTCACCCTTTTCATTATATTCATTATATCATAATTCTAATAAACATAATAAAAAAATGTAAGATTTTTTCTTCCAAATTTGTCGTCATTCTATTAAAAAACGACAGCTTCTTTCGAAACCATCGTTTTTTCTTGAAAAATCCTTATTTGACGTGTTTTGCCAATTCTTCTTGGGCTTTTTTTGTTGGATTCTTCTTTTTCTTTCAGCCATTTTTCTTTGGCTTTTTTTCATATTCATCTTTTTGTGACTGTCTTTATCTTGTACTTTGAGGTACTTGTATAGATTCGACACCCTTTATTTCCAGCTAGTGAGATATGGCGATGAGAAATGGAACTGTTTTTTTCTCAATGTCGGTGTTCCACCCAGTGAAACATTTAGGAATTGCTAGAGAGCTATCTACCAACCAAGCTTGGATCTCAGCATATTTTTCATAACGTTTAGCTGGATCTTGTTCCTTATTGGCTTCTTCCAACATTTGAGTGTAGACATCCAGTCCAACCGCCTTAGCCTTATCATTAGCTTCACCTGGCTCTATACCCAGATTTTGCAACACTCCACCGCTCTTCACATTGAAAATATCAAGATAAGTTGATGGATCTTGATAGTCAGGTCCCCAACCACCATTGTATAGATCGTAATCTTTCTGAGCAGCAGTCTGAGCCAGATAACTTGTACTATCATAGTCTTCAGTAGAAAGTTGTTGAACATCGATTACAACATTCTCTGCACCCTAAGACAGCTTCAATGGATTGTTTCATAGAATTAACTTCTTGAATGCGTTTCTTTTAATAGCTAGGTCAACTGTCATGTCCAAGTGGATAGGGAATTGAACTCCTTTTAGCTTGGAGTTCTTTCTTAGCTTCTGCAAATTTAGCCTTGGCTTTTATCAGCATTGTAGTATGGATCTTGGGCATCCGCAAAGTTGATTCCTTGCCATTCCTTTACCCATAGTTAACCATCTTAGAGGCAACTACTTCACCAAAGTCTTTTGCCATTGATACTTACGAAGTTTGGAGGAACGACGAGGTTACGCAAAAATCTTAGTTGCACCCTCTTCTCCTTGAGATTGAGCCCCATAAGCTGTACGGTCATAGGCAAAAGTTAATGGCTTGACGGAAGTTTTTTTGTTAAGAACCGCTTCTTGAGTCGATTTCTTCTCAGCATCACTTGTTTTTGAAGTAAATTTATAAGATTTTTCTATCCAAGTTGAAAGTTTAAGAAAGTAAGATGTAGGCATCTTGCAAGCTATAAATGATATTATCCTTATTCTTTTCTTTAATCCCTTCAAAGCTTGAACTATTTGGATAAAGACGAGCGTAGCTATAAGCCCCCTCGACAAAGTTACGAGCTAGTGCATCTTGATCACTACCATCATAATAGGCCAATTTCACATCATCTACAAAGACATTTTTTAGCATCCCAGTAGCTAGGATTTTTCTTGAATTCGATGACAGATTTTGAAACAAAGGCTTTCATCAAGAAAGGTCCATTATACAAAATGCTAGATGGGTCTACCTTCCCAAAATCATCCCCTTTTGATTTCAAGAAATCTGCATTGACAGGGAAGAGAATGGTTGAGGTTGTTTTTGAGTTCCAGTAAGATTCTGGTCGTGTCAAGGTATATTGAACAGTCTGGTCATCAAGAGCCTTGACTCCGACAGTTGAAAAGTCGCTTGTTTTACCAGTGATATAGTCATCTAAACCAGCAACGGATTCTTGCACTAAGTACAAGGCTTCTGATTTTTTATCAGCTGCATATTTCAAACCTGTCACAAAGTCTTGAGCAGTTACAGGAGCATATTCTTCCCCATCTGAAGTATACCACTTAATATCCTTACGAAGTTTGTAAGTATAGGTCAAACCGTCCTTAGAAACACTCCAATCCTCTGCCAAGGATGGAACATAGTTCCCGTATTGGTCATTTTCCATGAGACCATCTACCAGATTGGTCACAATATCATTGGTTGTTGCACGGTTTTTCTGCTAGATAGTTCAAACTAGACGGATCACTAGTATAAACATAGTTATATGTTTTTTTGATCGCTGTGCTAGAATTTCCACACGCGCTTAATAAAAATACCTGCACTTAACACGACACCTGCAAGTGCTGCATACTTGGCTTTAGACTTTTTTCATCTCCAGAACCTCCTGATTTAAATATTTGTCTTATTATACAACTCAGGGTTTTATTTAGTCAATAGATTTTTTTAAATAAAAATTAATCATTCCATCTACAAACTATAGATATTATTCTACAAAATAATAAAAAAAGAGAATAATTTCAAGTATTTCATGATAGAAATGTTCAAATTATCCCTTTTATTTATAAAAATAAATTTTTTAAGAAATTCTTAATTTTTGCTCGTAGGCGATTAGCTTGGGCTTTGTCCAATCACCTTATCCAACAGACGGGTACGGAGACTCATGACTCCATAAACACCTCCACCCATGGCACCGACAAGAGCTACATAAAGGAAGCTCCACAAACGTCCACTTGGTTGGAAGACAAATCCTAAAATCCACTGGATGGCACCTACTACAAGAAACATGAAAAGAGTTAACAAACTGATTAAAATGGTTCGCTTCAAAATCACCTTGCGCTTGACACCTGTTACCTTACAAATATCCCGATACATCAAGACGTTAGGAATAATGAGACCGATTGTAGTGGAAATCAAGGGTCCGTAACTGTGGAAGAGAGCGATGGTTGGAAGTTGCAAGACCAGCTTTGCAATGGAACCATAGATAAAATAGAGAACTGCCTTACGATTTCGGAACATGGCTTGAAGCATGGGAGACAAGACCATGTACAAGCCTAAAATAGTAGACTGCAAAACTGCAAAGACAAACAAGCCCATGGCCAAACTATCTGGCTTGCCATAGAAGACTGTATATAGAGGTTCTCCTACCATGACCACTCCAACCGTTGCTGGTAGCAGGAATAAGAAAAGCATGGTAATGCTGTCCTGAACCAGACGAGAAGCTGCCTTCAAGTCCCCCTTGACATAGTTTTCAGTCAAAAGTGGCAAACCTACACTCCCAATCGAAACTCCAACCGAAATCAAAATCATAGTGATTTTATTAGGATTGGCAGAGAAATAAGAAAACATGACAACTAAGTCTTCATTTACTATAGTTGGTAAACCAACTCATACTATTGATAAAGGTCATCTGGTCCAAAATCTGGAAAAGCTGGATAGCAGACCCTGTCAGGATAAAAGGAATGGCTTCCTTAATGGTATCGATCAAGAGACGCTTGCTGTTAATCTTATCCCCTGTTTCAAAGACTCTTTTGAGTAACCCTTCTTGAGCAAGGAAATAAATCAAAACTGCAAAACTGGCTACCATACCGACAAAGGCCGCAAAGGTGGATTGGGTAACCGCCGCTAGGTAATCTCCTGAACCGAGCTTCATAATGATAAAGGTAGCTAAGAGCATCCAGATAACACGAATGACCTGCTCAGCGATTTGGCTCATGGCATAAGGTTTCAGGTTATTCATCCCTTGGAAGAAACCTCGGATAACACTCATAGATGGGAAAATCAAAACCGCCCAAGCCAAGCTCTGCATGATTGGGATCAGGTCTTTCCCTACACCCGACAAGTCTGCTAGCCATGGAGCAAAGACATACAAAGACTAGGGCAAAAAAACGAGGCCTAGTCCTGTCATAAATCCTAAAAAAAGCTCCGAATCAGGGCAAAGCTATGCTCCTCTTCTCTCATGGTATTATACTTGGCAACTTGCTTTAGCAACCGCAACTGGAATACCCTGCTGTTGAAACCAGCAGGAACCAGGCATAAATATTATAGCCCATGGTAAAGAGACCATTGGCCGTAGCTGCATAAGATCCCCATCCAGATGTACCATGGAATAATATAAATAGCCCCGAGTAGGCGACTGATAAAGTTACTAGCCGTTAACCAAGCAGTCCCCCGTAACATCTGGGCCTGCTGGTGATTGTTTTTCGTGCGACATAGATTCCTCATTTCAATTTTTGATAACTAGGAAAAAAACTCCTCATCTTCCATTATAAACTTTTTCCTTGTTACTTGTAAAATTTACGACTTTTCGGTTTATAATATAAAGTATGATTAAAGATTGAAACCGTATTAGATATTTTTAAAGAAAGATGGTCTCTTTTCCGTGAGATTATCGACCAAGGACATTACCACTACAACTACAGCCATGTCGTATTTTGACACCATCTGCTATGATAGCCGCAAAAGCCAAAAGAAGAGCCTCTTTTTTCGTCAAAAGGGTGCTGCCTTTAAGAAGGAATTTCTGCTTTCTGCCATCTCTCAAGGACTCAGCTTGGTATGTGGCTGAAGAAGACTATGAAGTTGGTATTCCCTGCTATCATCGTCAGTGATATCAAAGAAAGCCATGAGTTTGATTGCCATGGAGTTCTATGGTAAATCCACAGAGAAAACTCAAAACTCCTTGCCTTTACTGGTACTAAGGGTAAGACAACAGCAGCCTACTTTCGCTTATAACATCTTTATCTCAAAGGCATCGCAACCTGCACTGTTGTCGACCATGAATACAACTCTAGATGGCAAGACTTTCTTTAAAGTCTGCATTGACAACACCTGAGAAATATCGACCTCTTTGATATGATGGATCAAGCTGTGCAAAATGACCGTACCCACCTCATCATGGAAGTCTCCAGTCAAGCCTATCTGGTCAAACGTGTCTATGGTCTAACCTTTGATGTGGGAGTTTTCCTCAATATCAGCCCAGACCATATCGGCCCTATTGAACACCCTAGCTTTGAAGACTACTTCTACCACAAACGTCTCTTGATGGAAAATAGCCGAGCAGTCATCATTAACAGTGACATGGACCACTTTTCTGTCTTGAAAGAACAAGTGGAAGATCAAGACCATGATTTCTACGGTAGTCAGTCGAGCAACCAAATCGAGAATTCCAAAGCCTTTAGCTTTTCAGCTACGGGTAAACTCGCTGGAGATTATGATATTCAACTCATTGGCCACTTCAACCAAGAAAATGCAGTTGCTGCTGGACTTGCTTGTCTCCGTCTCGGAGCTAGTCTTGAGGACATCAAAAAAGGAATCGCTACAACCCGCGTTCCTGGTCGTATGGAAGTCCTCACTCAGAAAAATGGAGCCAAGGTCTTCATCGACTATGCCCACAATGGTGATAGTCTCAAAAAACTCATCAATGTGGTTGAGACTCATCAAACTGGAAAGATTGCTCTGGTTCTGGGTTCGACAGGAAATAAGGGAGAAAGCCGTCGTAAGGACTTTGGCCTCCTCCTCAATCAACATCCTGAGATTCAAGTCTTTCTGACTGCTGATGACCCCAACTATGAAGACCCAATGGCCATTGCGGATGAAATTAGTAGCTACATCAATCATCCTGTTGAAAAAATTGCGGATCGTCAAGAAGCCATCAAGGCAGCTATGGCTATCACAAATCACGAATTAGATGCTGTGATTATTGCTGGTAAGGGAGCTGATTGCTACCAAATCGTTCAAGGCAAGAAAGAAGCCTATCCAGGAGATGCAGCCGTCGCAGAAAATTATTTATAAGATAGAAAAATCAAGGGAAATGAAACCCTTGATTTTTTCTATCTTTATTTAAAAGCGTTTTTCAAACCTTCAACGGCACCTTCTACAGCACCTTTAGCGTCTTCAACTACTTCTTTTTGCCTTAGCAACTGTCTTTTTCTACAGCGCCTTCTAGCTTCAGTCTTGCTATCTCCCAGTAACTTTACCAAAAATCCTTCTTTGATAGCGCCTGTTGCTTGTTCCAATTTGTTTTCAAGTGACATATGATTGTCTCCTTTAGGTTTTATTCCGATATGTGTTACCGGTTACATATAGTTTATACCGAATACTAAGGAAAGTCAAACAATGTGCTCAGAAACAAGAAATCAGGCCAAGTAGAAAGTTAATCTTTCCTTATCCAAATCGATAGCCAACTCATACTTTCCATCTTCATTTTGGACAATATAACCTAGGACAACTAAACTGTCCACAAAGATATCACGGCGTTTCTGCATAAGCTGATCCTTTTTGAGAAATTTTAGCAAAAAAGTTGTCATGTATTTAAGAGCATACTCAGGATTAACATCTCCCAAAATGTCATAAAGTTCCTGCTGTTTTTCTGTCAAAGGATACTGATGTTTGACCTTGTAGAAATAATTAGACAGGGTCATTTTTGATCTCGCAAAGTCCGTCTTTTCAACTAAAATAGCTGCATTGGTTTGATTTCGTAATTCCGTCTCAAAACGTTGCTCCAACAAAGCTTGATAGACCGGACTAGCTTCGCTGACAAAAATCTCTTGATCCAGTTCAAGACTATCGAGTGATTCAAGCATGGGAAGATTAAGGTAATAACGCTTATTTTCTCGTAGAATCAAACCTGCCTTTATATACTCTTCCATGAGTTTATCAACTGCAACATCTGGAAATTGAGCCTTGATTTCCCGTAAAATCACATCCTCATGCTGGTCCAGATAGCGGATCAATTCTCTAAAAAATGGCTGTCTCGTCAAACGAGATGGATTAAAAATCTGAATCATGAAGATTCCTTTCTTTACATTCTAACAGAGGCGATGCTGCCAACTGACTAGGATTGGTCCCAGCTTGGTTCAGAGGAACAGGAAGACCTAGTTCTCTGTAATACTCTCTCCAAAAATCACTAATAACCTGCTCCCCATCTCCAAATTTCATGGGAATGGTTTCAAAAAAATCGGGGAGGATTTCTGCCATGTACTGGGAACAGTAAAAACCAATTCCATCTGGATAGAAAGAAGCATTGTAGGGTGCTCCCAGATGTTTGCAAGCTCTTTCCTTCACCGACTGGATATCCAATTTCTGGATAGACATAAATGTCGTACAAATGATTGGACTCAAAGAAGTCTGCTGGTTCTTGACAGACAACACCAGCCTGTCCACTAGCGTGGTAAATCATCCCATCCAAATAAATGGCAACATGGTTATAGTTGCCTGTGGAAGTCTGGATGGCCTGTCCCATATCTGACTCATCTCTCACAAAAAAATCAAATCGCCATTTTCTAACATGCTTCACTCCTAGAAAAAAAGGAGCCGAAACTCCTTTCGATATAATTCAAAACTAGCCTGTTCTAATTTGAATGAACACTCAAAATCTTAAGCATTAAAGCTTTCAGTCAATTGAGGTACCACTTGTTTCTTACGTGAAACAGCACCAGCAAGGAAGGCATGGTTGTTTTCAAGTTTGAAGTTGAAAGCCGCTTCGACCTTGTCCATATTGGCACCAAGAGCCAAGATTTCTGAGTTTGAGTTGACGATATCTGTAATCATCAAGACAAAGTCAGAGTAACCATTTGCTGTGTTGGCAGCTTGCATTGCAGCTTCAATTTCTGCTTGACGTTCCAAAACTTCAGCGATATCAACTGTGTTTACTTGAGCAACACGGACATTATTTCCCTTCAATTCAAAAGTCTTAGCATCGATGTCAATCAATTCTTCAGCAGATTTGCTAGCCAAGTTTGTACCAGCTTTCAACATAGCCAAACCATATTCCTCCAAGTTTACACCAGCTAATTCAGCCAATTCAGGAGCAATGACTGTATCTGTTGGGTGTGTTGTTGGTGATTTCAAAAGAAGGGTATCTGAAATCAAACCTGAAAGCATCAAACCAGCAATCTCTTTAGGTACAACTACACCATGTTCTTTGAACATACGGTAAACGATTGAAGACGCTGATCCAACTGGCTCCAAACGCATGTAGAGTGGGCTTGCAGTTTCAAAGTTAGCCACACGGTGGTGGTCCACAACACCATAAACTTCTACTTCAGCAATATCTGATACAGATTGTTGGAATTCATTGTGGTCAGTCAGGATAACTTGCTCTGCTCCTTCTGCTTTAGCAGAAGTGATAACACGCGGTGCTTCCACACCAAAATAGTTCAAGACAAAGGCTGTTTCTTCATTTGGAGTTCCAAGGGCAACAGCTTCCGTATCCAAACCGTAAGCTTCTTTTGCAAGGTAGGCAAAGGCTACAGATGACCCGATGGCATCTGAGTCTGGATTTTGGTGACCAAATACTAGAATCTTAGACATGATAATACCTCATTTTGTTTATTCTCTTTATTGTAGCATTTTTTTCGCTTTTTGACAAAAGTAAGAGGAGTCAAAGGACTCCTCACGATTCTTCAAAATAACTGAGTAAATTTCTATCTTGGTTTTCAGATAAAAATCTTTCCTTCTGTGGCCTCTTCTTACGCTTGAGAAGGGCTTCTGCTGACATGGCTTCTTCCTTACTGGCAAAACCTTGAGCATAGATAAGTTTGACTGGCAAGCGTGCTCGTGTATATTTGGCTCCCTTCCCACTATTGTGGACAGCGAGGCGTCTTCTCACATCAGTCGTATAGCCCGTATAATAGGATCCATCACGACACTCCAGCACGTACATATAAGCCTTATGATCCATAATAAATCTCTTCAAGTTCGGGCGTATAGGAACCATCATCATTGTGGACAATCAAAGGAGGTAAAACCTTAAAACCACTTGTCGAGCCATCCTTGATAGCCTCAATCAAGAGCATATTGGCTTCCTTTTCCCGCTTTGGATAAACAAACTGCAGGCGCTTAGGGGCTAGATTATGCCGTTGCAACATATCCAAGATATCCAAGAGGCGGTCAGGACGATGCACCATTGCCAAACGCCCATTGGACTTGAGAATACTTTGGGCACTACGACAGATTTCTTCCAAATTAGTCGTGATTTCATGGCGTGCCAAGAGGTAATGTTCGCTCTCGTTCAAATTGGAATTAGGATCCACCTTGAAATAAGGCGGATTACACAAAATCATATCCACCTTACTTCCCTGAATGTGGGCAGGCATATTTTTCAAATCATCGCAGATGACCTGCATTTGCTCCTCTAATCCATTCAAACGGACAGAGCGCTCAGCCATATCTGCCAAACGCTCCTGAATCTCAACAGCCAAAATCTGTGCTTGAGTACGAGTACTAGCAAAAAGCCCCACTGCTCCATTTCCAGCGCAAAAATCCACTATCAAGCCCTTTTTAGGAAAACGTGGAAAACGTGACAAGAGAACACTATCCACCGAATAGCTAAAGACCTCTCTATTTTGAATGATTTTGATATCTGTCGAAAAGAGCTGGTTAATGCGCTCTCCGGATTTTAATAATTGTTCTTCTTCCATGGTTCTATTATAGCAAATTCATATTAACATTACAAAAGATAGAAATTTCTAACTAGTGCTTCTGATTCTTCAAATGTTGAAGGGCTTCCTTGGTCCAAATTGGCATCATTCGTTTGAGAGGAGCGAAGCCGTAGTTAAAACGGTCGCTTGAAAAGCGTCTCCGTCTCGGAAACTGGTGCTTTTCTTCCTCCAAAGTGCGGATAGAAAGGCTGGCTTTCCCTGTAAATTCATCTAAATCCACTACTTGAACTTGAACCTCTTCATCGACTTTCAAGGCTTCTTGGATATTTTCAATAAAGCCTGTCCGAATCTCTGAAATGTGAATCAGCCCCGTATCACCCGTCTCTAGCTCAACAAAGGCACCGTAGGGCTGAATCCCTGTAATACGGCCCTTTAGCTTATCACCGATTTTCATCTTAGTCCTCGATTTCAATTGTTTCAATCACAACATCTTCAACTGGCTTGTCCATGGCCCCTGTCTCAACAGCAGCAATGGCATCCAAGACAGCGTAAGAAGCTTCATCAGCTAGCTGACCAAAAACAGTGTGACGTCGGTCTAGATGAGGAGTTCCACCTTGGTTGGCATAGATTTCCGCAATCGGTTCCGGCCAACCACCACGAGCAATTTCTTTCTTAGAATATGGCAAATGTTGATTTTGCACGATAAAGAACTGGCTGCCGTTGGTATTTGGACCAGCATTAGCCATGGAAAGGGCACCACGGATATTGTAAAGTTCTTCTGAGAAATTCATCCTCAAATGATTCTCCGTAGATTGACTCGCCACCCATACCAGTTCCAGTTGGGTCTCCACCTTGAATCATAAAGTCCTTGATAATACGGTGGAAAATGACACCATCATAGTAGCCATCTTTTGAAAGAGCTACAAAGTTAGCCACTGTTTTAGGAGCATGTTCAGGGAAGAGCTTGATACGCAAGTCTCCGTGATTGGTCTTAATAGTCGCGATAGGACCTTCTACTGTTTCAATGTCTACTTGTGGGAAATGCAATTCTTTTCTACCATACCAAATCCTTCTAAGGCATCAAAAATGCCATCTTCTTCTAATGTTTTTGTAATATAATCTGCTTTTTCTTTGATGTTATCATGAGAAATTCCCATTGCAACACTGATTCCAGCATAATCAAAGAGTTCCAAGTCGTTGAGTCCATCTCCAAAAACCATGACGTTCTCTGGTTTCAAACCTAGGTGTTCCACAACCTTTTCCACCCCCGTCGCTTTGGAGCCTGAAATCGGCACAATATCAGACGAATGTTGATGCCAACGAACCATGCGAAGTTTATCAGCGAGACTGCCAGGCAAGTGCAAGTCATCTCCTTTATCTTCAAAAGTCCACATCTGATAGATGTCTTCTTTCTCATGGAAATCGGGATCCACATCTAAATCGGGATAAATTGGATTGATAGCTTCACTAATCATATCGGTACGAGTCGACAACTTGGCATCATGACTCCCAACCAAACCATACTCAATTCCCTCTTGCTTGGCCCAAGAGATATACTCCTCAACATCTGACTTCTCAATCTTATGTTGATAAATAACCTGACCTTTTTTATCTTCGATATAGGCTCCATTTAAGGTCACAAAAAAAGTCAGGCTTGAGCTCACGAATCTCCGGAACGACACCAAAAATCCCTCGTCCAGAAGCAATACCTGTCAAAATTCCTTTCTCACGTAATTGCTTAAAAACAGTTGGGATTGAAGTCGGAATAAAACCAGTCTTAGAATTTCGCAAGGTATCATCAATATCAAAAAAGACAATCTTAATCTTTTTTGCCTTGTATCTTAATTTCGCATCCATCTCACTACCTCTTTCAATCTAACTCTTTCCATTATACCATAAAGTAGAGAAATCCCATATCTCCCCAATAAAATCCTTGTCTCTTATTCGAATTCCTTTACTAGATACAGAACCAAATCATCATTATTTTGGCAAGTTGCATTCATTTCCAAGGGTTGATTTCGATACCAGACACCTGTCCCATCTGGAATGTAGCCCCGTCTGATATACAATCTCTGGGCAGGGCCATAGCCTAAGTGCAAACCTACACCAAGAGTGACCTTACTCGAAACAAACTTGACTCGTTTTTCTGCTTCTTCTAGCAGTTGATTCCTAATCCCTTGATTTCGAAAAGGCTCAAACACATTAAAATCTGAAAGTTCTGGATAGACTTCTGCAAAAGGACCATGTTTAGCCAAAGGTAAAATGGTAATATAACCTGCCACTACTCCATTCATAGTCGCTACCAAGACTTCTCTGTCGCCACTTGCTTGCTCCCCAAAAATAGCTAGCTAAGATTTCTTCTCTAGCAGGCCAACCTTGATTCATAAATCCATGAGATAAGGATTCAATATCAGACTTAATCATATTTCTAATCGTACAATTCATCTTTGACTTACCCACCTTTACTCTTTCTATTACCATTATAGCACGCCAAGTTCAGAAAAAAACTATCTCGTGAAAAAAAGACCCAACCGGGTCTTTTCTTTAATCTTCGTTTACGAAAGGCATCAAAGCCATTACGCGAGCGCGTTTGATAGCTGTTGTTACTTTACGTTGGTTTTTAGCTGAAGTTCCTGTTACACGACGAGGAAGGATTTTCCCACGTTCTGAAACGAAACGGCTAAGAAGCTCAGTATCTTTGTAATCAACATATTCAATTTTGTTTGCTGCGATGTAATCAACTTTTTTACGGCGTTTGAATCCGCCACGACGTTGTTGAGCCATGTTTTTTCTCCTTTATAATTTTAGTTGTCCATTAGAATGGTAAATCATCATCTGAAATATCCAATGGATTTGTTGCTCCAAATGGATTTTCATCACGTGAAAAGTCTGGTACTGAATTTGTAGGTGCTGAATAGTTTGCAGTTGGTGCAGAGTAAGCTCCACCTGTATGTCCCTCACGCACACTACGGCTTTCCAACATTTGGAAATTCTCAGCCACGACCTCTGTCACGTAGACACGTTGTCCTTGCTGGTTATCGTAACTACGAGTCTGGATACGACCTGTCACCCCGATAAGTGAGCCTTTTTTAGCCCAGTTAGCAAGGTTTTCAGCCTGTTGGCGCCACATAACGACATTGATAAAATCAGCCTCACGTTCGCCATTTTGACTCTTAAATGTACGGTTTACTGCAAGAGTAAAAGTCGCAACTGCTACATTTGATGGGGTATAACGCAACTCAGCATCACGTGTCATACGCCCTACAAGTACAACATTGTTAATCATAGTTTACCTTCTTACGCGTCAGTTTTGACGATCATGTGACGAAGAATGTCAGCGTTGATTTTTGAAAGACGGTCAAACTCTTTAAGAGCTGCGTCGTCGTTTGCTTCAACGTTAACGATGTGGTAAAGTCCTTCACGGAAATCTTGGATTTCGTATGCAAGACGACGTTTTTCCCAAGTTTTTGATTCAACAACAGTTGCACCGTTGTCAGTCAAAATAGAGTCAAAACGTGCTACCAAAGCGTTTTTAGCTTCTTCTTCAATGTTTGGACGAATGATATAAAGAATTTCGTATTTAGCCATTGATATGTTCCTCCTTTTGGTCTAATGACCCCAAGACTTTGCAAGGGGTAAGTGAGGTTCGCTCACAATAAACTATTATACTAAAAAACTTTTTTTTACGCAAGTAAAAACACCGAAATAAAAAAAGAAGATGACGAATCATCTTCTTAAAAACTATGAGTTTTTAGTCTTCTTTTTTCTTGCGAGAAAGAAGTCCAAATCCACCTAGGGCTCCAAGAAGTCCAAGCGCTGCAAGACTAGCGTTAGCTTCTGTACCTGTGTTAGGCAATTCTTTTTGACCATCAACATATTTAGGTGTTGCTGGTTTAGCAGCTGTGTCAGTTGCTACTGTTGCATCTGCTTGAGCTGGTGCCGCTGGTTGAGTTTGATTTGGTGCTGCTGGCTGTCCTGGTTCCGTAGGAGTTACAGGTTGATCAGGAGCAGTTGGTCTTGACGGAACATTTTGTGGAGTAGGAGTTGGTCTGTAGTTGTTACCACCATTTCCACCACCGTTATATCCATCTCCATTATATGGATTAGTTTCTGGAATGCGTTTAGGAATTACCGTTACTGGGACGTCTACTACTACAATTTCTCCTGTTGGTAGTTTCACCTTAACCTTAACTCCTGGTTTTTCCCAGCTGTTTCTGTTGTAGGGATTTCCCCAACTTCGATAATTTCAGCATCTTTTGGTAATTTAACATGACCTTTCACATCTTCTTTAGTGATTGGTGTTCCTACTTCAACCACGATTGGTGTTGCTGTAACAGTTTCTTTTGGTGTTTGTGGCTCTTCTTTACGTTCTACCACATTTACAACTGCTGGAACTTCAACTAATAGATTACCATCTTTATCCTTAACAACTACAATTACATTCTTCTTACCTGGTGTTTTTGTATCAGGTTGTTCTTTGAATGTAAATGTTGCCCCTTCTGGGAAGTCTTTAGGATTAATATTATCTTTTGCTTCTGGAGCTTTATCTGGATTCACTGTAACTTCTTGCTCTTTACCTTGAACTACAATAACTTTCGCAGGTACTTCTACGATTGAATCTCCATCTTCATCTTTAACAACTACTGTTACATCTTTAATTCCTGGTGTTTTAGTGTCAACATCTTCTTTGTACCCAACTTTTGCTTTTGCTTCTTTAGGGAAAACAGATGGATCTACAGATTTATTCACATCTGGTTGAGTATTCTCAGGATTTGCTGCTACGTATTGAGTCTTAGGTCCTACTACAGTAACTTTCGCTGGGATTTCTGCAATTGGTTCACCATTTAGTTTTGCTACAACAACAACATCTTTATCTCCTGGTGTTGTTGTATCCACTGGAGTTTTATACTCAAATGTTGTTCCGTCTGGGAAGTCAGTTGGGACAATATTTTCTGCAGGAATTACTTTCTTAGGATCTGTATCTACTGGTACATATTGTCTATATGCATCAACTACACGTACTGTTGTTGGTACTGTTACAAGTTTATTACCATCTTTATCCTTAACGATCACGTTTACTGGGTAATCTCCAGCTTCTGAAATATTTACCGGATCTTTTCCGTCAACTTTTTCGTATTCGAAAGTTGCTCCCTCTGGATAATCACCTTTGTTAATGCTATTTTCTGCAAGTGGTTGACCTTGATCAACAGGAATAATTTGTGGATTTCCTTGTACCACTTTAACTTTCGCAGGTACTTCTACGATTGTATCTCCATCTTTATCTTTAACAACTACAGTTACATCTTTTTCACCTGGTGTTTTAGAAATATCTTTTTCTTTATATTCAGGTTTTGCTTCTGCTTCTTTAGGGAATACTGATGGATCTACAGATTTATTTACATCTGGTTCATTTCCTACTGCTACATACTGAGTCTTAGGTTCTACTACAGTAACTTTTGCTGGAATTTCTGCAATTGTTTCACCATTTTTCAGTTTGGCAACAACTACAACATCTTTATCTCCTGGTTTTGATGTGTCAACTGGAGTTTTATATTCAAATGTTGTTCCTTCTGGGAAGTCAGTTGGGACAATATTTTCTGCAGGCACCACTTTAGTTGGATCAGTATTTACTGGTACATATTGTCTGTAAGCATCTACGACACGCACTGTTGTTGGTACTTTAACTAATACATTACCATCTTTGTCCTTAACTACAACTGTTACTGGATTATCCCCAGCTTCCGAAATATTAACCGGATCTTTTCCATCTACTTTTTCGTATTCGAATGTAGCACCTTCTGGATAATCACCTTTGTTAATACTGTTTTCTGCAAGTGGTTGACCTTGATCTACAGGAATGATTTGTGGATTTCCTTGTACCACTTTAACTTTCGCAGGTACTTCTACGATTGTATCTTTACCTTCATCTTTAACAACTACAGTTACATCTTTTTCACCTGGTGTTTTTGTATCTACTTTCTCTTTGTATTCGAAAGTAGCATTATCAGGGAAGCTATATTTCTCTTTATCTACAAGGCTGTCTGCTGGTTTTGGTTGAGTATTTTCAGGATTTGCTACTACATATTGAGTCTTAGGACCTACTACAGTAACTTTCGCTGGAATTTCTGCAATTGGTTCACCGTTAAGTTTTGCTACAACAACAACATCTTTATCTCCTGTTGTTTTTGTATCTACTGGTTTATTATCTTTATCCTTGTACTCAAATGTTGTTCCTTCTGGAAACTCTTCTGGATCAATATTATCTTTAGCCAAGACTGTCTCAGGTTTAGTATCAACAGGCACATACTGTCTATAAGCTCCAACTACACGTACTGTTGCTGGTACTTTTACTAATTCGTTACCATCTTTATCTGTTACGATAACCTTAACTTCTTTATCTCCAGTTGATGATGTATCAGGTTCTTTTTCATAAGTGAATTTCGCACCTTCTGGATAATCAGATGGGTCAATGCTATCTTCTGCTTTTGGAGCAGTTTTTGGATCTACTGGTACGATTTGTGGGTATCCTTGAACAACTTTCACTGGTACATTAACAGTTTCTTCACGTTTATTATCACCTGAACCGTATGTTACTGTTACTGGTGCAGTTAATGTATCATCTCCAACTTTTCCTTTTGTTTCAGGAATCTTAGTTTCATCTACAGTTTTGTCATTTCCTTCTGTAGTAACCGCATTTTTTAGTTTTTCTGCTGTTGGTTTATCACCTTCCACAACATAAACAGGAGTTGGTGTTGAAACTTTTGGAGTTAACTTAATTGTAAAGCTTTGATCTTTATCTGAATCAGAATCAAATGTTGGATCTTGATCGAATGGATTTTCTTTAACTGTGTAACCCATTGATTTTAACACATCAAGACGAGCTTGAATTTTATCTTCTGGAATTTGTGTTCCAGCTTTACCTGAAAGATCAGTAATATTAAACTTCTCATCTAATGGTGTTTCTTTACCAGCTGCATCTACAGAAACAAAGTTAACTGTAGCTTTTTGAATTCCAGGTGCATATTGAATTGGAGTCTTACCGAATTTATCAGTTGGGTCAAAGTTATCTGGAACTTTGTATCCTTTAGATGGATCTGCAGGATCAACTGGTGTTAATTCTACTCCATTATATTTTGGAACATATCCATCTACATAAGGAATAACTACCTTACTGAAATCACCAGGTTTTGTTGGGTCATTTGGATTGTTTGGATATTTAATTGTATCTGGTGCATCTTGTGGTTTCTTACCAGCTGGATACTCAGGTGTAAATGATCCAATTTCTTTATAAAGAACTTTCACTACTTCATTAGTAACTTCACCTGTTTCAGATGGTATTGGTGCTTCTTTTTCTTCGATAGTTTTATCAGCAGGTTCTACTTGTAAGTAGTTTTCAATTACTGGAGAAGTAACTTCATTAAATTTACCTTTTCCATCTTCTACTGAAGCATCTGATATTTCTGCTCCTTCATAAACAGTCCAATCAGAGTATTTTACTTCACCTGTTTCTGGGTTTACAGTTGCTGTACGTTTGTAAGTTACTTTTTGAACTCTATCTGGAGCCGTTTCTGGGTCGATAGGTTGAGCGTTTGGATTATCTTTATCATTAACATTGATAAATTTAACCGTACGTGTCACTTCTTTAACTAAGTCATCACGTGTTACACCAGCTGGGTATTTACCATAATTTTCATCTCCTGGTTTAACTGGTGTATCAGCTGTTTTTGGAGATACTGGAGCTGTTGTGCTTGGATTTGTTGGGTCAGCTGTTACTGTTGGATCTACTGTAATCAAGTCTAATACGTGAACTGTTGTAGTATCAATATTAGATTTTTTATCTTCACTATCGGTAGCCTGAACTCTTACTGTATAATCTCCTGGTTTTGTTGAATCTAACCCACCGTCATTACTTACAGCAATCGTTGGTTTAGTAGAATCAACACCATCACGATCATCTTCTAAGTCAGTTGCTGTTGCCTCTGATTTTTTAAGTACTTCATCAGCTGTTAACTTTTTATCTGCTGGAGTTTTATAAACATAGATATCTTTTTTCTTAGTTTCTACAGTTGGAGCATTATTGATAACATCTCCATAAGCTGGATCTGATTCGTTTCCTGCCTTGTCTAATACTGTAACTTTAATACGTTTATCTGGGTTAGTTGTATCACTTGCTTCTGTTAAATCAGTACCCGCAGGAACTGGTACAACTAATTTACCATCACGTACTTCTACTTTTGTTTCACCGTTATACCAACCGTCTTCTTTTTTCGTTAATGTAATCGGTGTTTTACTATTTGGTAAAGTAACTTTCATTGAAGTTAAGCCACCAATAGCTTTTTTAATATTGTCTACTTCCGTATCAGCATTACGAGCGGTTCCATTATTTTTATCGTTAGCTGCAATATCTTGTTTTTCTCTAGCTTCATCTGTTAAGTTAGGATCTTTTTCTGCAGGTACAGAAATTAATAATTCTGTTGGTTGTTTTTTATCAGTTTTTTCTCCAGTAACACTGTCTGTATGAACTGCTTCTACTGTTGGAGTTTGCGGCTTAACTGTATCAATATAAATAGTTTTATTGTAGTAGTAGTCTGGTTGATCAGTGTTTCTTACACCATTTACTACTGGATGATATTTACCATTAGCATTAGAAACATCACCAGTATTTAACAGATTATTATCTTCTGCATCTCGCAAACCATTTGGTAATGATGTTTTCACTTTAAATGTAGCTGTACCTTTATAGTTATCAGCGGTTGTAAATGGCAATCTGAATTTACGCACTCCATCATTCTTACCACCATTAGAACCTACACCGATATATGGAGCGTCGCCGTTATTAGATTTTGATGTATTATATTTTAATTTTAATTTTCTAGTTGCTGGATCCCATTGGATATTATTAGGAGCAACCGGAGTATCACCAAACCAAACCCATTCTGTTGGATTTGTAATATTATTTGGGAGCTCTACCCCTTTAGGAACTTCGATTTCTGTTTCTGCAGATCCGTATAGACGAGTTCCACCAACACTGTTTACTGTAAATTCGAATTCACCTTTTTGTTTTGATTTATACAGGTTATCTTCTCCGAACTTGTCTTCCTTCTTGTTACTTTTAACATTGGTAGTCATTTCTACACCAGTACCAACTGCCAAGTTAACAGCACCAACGAAGTAACCATCTGTAACCTTACTATTTGTTCCTTTTAAATATGAATTGTTAATCGCTGTACCATCGTTTAAAGCTTCAATTTCAACTTTAATTTTTGTGACATCTTTTGGAATTTCATAGATAGCGCGATATTCAGCCCAGCCGTCACCATTTCCTCCATCTCCAGCAGGTTCAGAAACATGTGACTCTTCGAATTTTTCACCAATCGTACGGTCATCTCTAATGCTAGCAATTACATTTCCTTTGTCGTCTTTAACAGTAATTTTTACTTTTTCACCTGTACCGGCAGTTCCGGCATTACCATAAGCACCACCTGTGATAGCACTTAGCATCACTCTAGAATTTCCATTTACTGCGTACTCTTTCGAAATTTTTGTACCTTGTTTTTCTAATTCTAGATAATATCCTTTTGGTAAATTATGTGTTCCTACCATACCTGAGTAGTTCACACCATTTGCATAATTTTGGTTAGCAGCATTAACACCAAGTGGGTTTCCTGGAGCTGGATTCTCATTGTCTCTTTGAGTAACTTTTCCATCTAAATCATATACTTTCGATGGTTTAGGATCGAAACCTGCTGGACGATTAGCAGAAACATTAGTTGGTGCTTCAGGTTTAACTGCAGTTACTTTTTCTCCACTTTCAATTTTCCAACCATTCAAGGCATTATTATTGTTAGCTTCTGCTGCAGTAATTTCTTTTTCTTTCCAGTTATAAGTTAAACTACCTAAAATTTCAGTATTCCCACCTTGAGATGCAGTGGATCTTGACCATTGTTTTTTAACTTCTTTACTTTTTTCTGTAGCATTAGCAAAATCAATATCACCAAATTGATTTTTTGCACTTTCAAATACACCATCAGCTGGGTTGTTTCCTGAACCTAATTTATTGTTGTTTGTTGGTCCTTCAGTAGCAGGAATAATTGGATTAGCTGTTGCAGCTCCATCTCTAAATCCACTTTCACCTTGTCCAGGAATCGCTTGGCCGTTACGTGAATCTTGATTTTTGTTTTCTTTCTTGTCTGCAGATGCTTTTGGCATACTTTCAAGAACAAAAGCTCTGTTTTTCAATGAACTTGTTGAAAAATCAACTTCTTTTTGTGTCGCTTTATCGTTTGACAAAAGGGCTTGAGCCTTAGCAAGTTCTGCTTTTGCTGCTTCAATTGCTGAAGCTGTTTTTTCAGTTGATGCTGCTTTTTCTAAAGCTGCTTCTAAACGAGCAATAGCTGCTTCCAACTTGCTTGTGTCAGCCTTTGAAGCTGGTGCTAGAGCTTCTTCGGCTTTTGGTGTTTCAGTCGGTGCTGTTGGTTGCGTTGCTGCAGGCGCTGGTGTTGATGGTTGCTCAGCTGTTGGTGTAGCAGTTTCAGTCGAAGCTAGAGGCATGGTTGAATCTGCTTGATTACTTGCATCTGGGACTGTTTGTGAATCAGATGCCGTCTTTGGTGTAACTTGAGCATCCGCCTGAACAGTTGCTGCTCCACCGAACATCATGTAAGCTGCTACAGCTACTGATGCTGCACCAAAACTATACTTACGGATTGAAAAGCGCTGCACTTTTTGTCCGTGATTTTTTTCCATTCTTGAATACATGGTTTCTCCTTTTTTATTTATATGTTATTAAACTGGAATAATGTTAAAACGTTTAATATTCACTTCCTTTCCTGCTTAAGAACGAAGTCTTAAACTAGTCTCAACACAATATCCGCTAGTCCGATTTTATCATATTTCCCAGAATATTGTCAATCAAAAAGAGCTTTATGTTCGTATTTTTTTATATTATTTTTGTACCCAAAATTCAAAAAGAAGGAATCCTCCTTCTTTTTTTCATAATAACTTTTTATTTTATTTTTAAGGTTTAATACGATGCAACATACGTGGGAATGGAATAGCTTCACGGATGTGTTTTGTTCCTGCTGCGAAGGTTACCATACGCTCGATACCGATACCAAATCCTCCGTGAGGAACTGTACCGTATTTACGAAGGTCAAGGTAGAATTCATACTCAGTACGATCCATGCCAAGTTCGTCCATTTTTGCGACAAGGGCATCGTAGTCTTCCTCACGCATAGATCCACCGATAATTTCTCCATAGCCTTCTGGAGCAAGCAAGTCTGCACAAAGCACGCGCTCTGGATTCCCAGGAACTGGTTTCATGTAGAAGGCCTTGATGGCTGCTGGGTAGTTCATGACAAAAGTTGGCACACCAAAGTGGTTTGAGATCCACGTTTCGTGTGGTGAACCAAAGTCATCACCATGCTCAAGATGTTCGTAGTCAGCATCTTCATCATTTTCATGCTCTTGCAAGAGGTCAATAGCTTGATCGTAAGTGATACGTTTGAATGGCTCTGCAATGTATCGTTTCAAGAGTTCTGTATCACGTTCCAAGGTTTCCAAGGCTTGAGGAGCACGGTCAAGAACACCTTGAAGAAGAGCTTTTACATAAGCTTCTTGCAAGTCAAGCGACTCATCATGTGTCAAGTATGAGTACTCTGCGTCCATCATCCAAACTCAGTCAAGTGACGGCGTGTTTTTGATTTTTCAGCACGGAATACGGGACCAAAGTCAAATACACGACCAAGAGCCATAGCACCTGCTTCTAGGTAAAGCTGACCTGATTGGCTCAAGTAGGCTGGCGTTCCGAAGTAGTCTGTTTCAAAGAGTTCTGTTGAATCTTCCGCAGCGTTTCCTGAAAGGATTGGGCTATCAAACTTCATGAAACCGTTCTTGTCAAAGAACTCATAAGTCGCATAGATGATAGCGTTACGGATTTGCATCACCGCTACTTGCTTACGAGAGCGTAGCCACAAGTGACGGTTGTCCATCAAGAAGTCTGTTCCGTGTTCTTTTGGTGTGATTGGGTAGTCTTGAGATTCACCAATCACTTCGATGTCTGTGATATCCAACTCATAACCAAACTTAGAACGTTCGTCTTCTTTGACAATACCTGTCACATAAACAGATGTTTCTTGGCTCAAGCGTTTGATAACATCAAACTTCTCAAGTCCCACTTCTTCACCAAATTTTTCTACAAAGTTTGGTTTAAAGGCTACACCTTGAAAGAAAGCTGTTCCATCACGCAATTGCAAGAAGGCGATTTTTTTCCCTTTTCCTGATTTGTTGGCAACCCAAGCGCCAATCGTCACTTCCTGTCCAACATAGTCTTTTTACATCAATAATCGTTACACGTTTTTGTCATTATTTTTTTCCTTTTTCCTTTTTTATTCTTTATGGCAAACCACCTCTATATTGTTCCCATCTGGATCAATCATAAAAGCAGCATAATAAATCGGATGCTCACTGCGATAACCAGGAACACCATTATCTAGCCCACCTGCCTCTAAGCCAGCCTCATAACAAGCTTGAACCTCTTCCTTATTTTCTGCTAAGAAAGCAAAGTGAATAGGATTTTTGCGTCCCCTGAGCTAACCAAAAAGTCACCACCAGGATGAGGGCTATTTGGGGCAAGAAAACTGATTAGAGAAGTAGTTTTAAAAGCCAATTTATAGCCCAAAGGGGCGAGAAAACTCCTATAAAATCCTTCTGAAATTTGTAAATCCTTTACCTTAATTTCAAAATGATCAATCATTCTCACTACCCATAAATGCTTTCAAGCGTTTAACTGCTTCTTTAAGCGTGTCTAGGTCTGTCGCATAGCTGAGGCGGACATTTTCTGGCGCTCCAAAGCCAGCTCCTGTTATGAGTGCCAAACCAACTTCCTCAAGAATAGCTGTTGTAAAGTCAGTCACATCTGTATAACCTTTCATCTCCATGGCTTTTTTTACATTTGGGAAGAGATAGAAAGCTCCTTGTGGTTTAACGACTTCAAAACCTGGGACCTCACATAATAGCGGATAAATGGTATTGAGACGTTCTTCAAATGCTTGACGCATAACTTCCACAGAATCTTGCGGTCCAGTTAGGGCTTCGATGGTTGCATATTGTGAAACAGCAGTTAGGTTAGAAGTTGTTTGACCTGTCAATTTGCTCATAGCAGCAATGATTTCTGGATCACCCACTGCATAACCTACCCGCCAACCTGTCATGGCATAGGCCTTAGATACACCGTTGATAACAATGGTTTGCTTGCGAATTGCTTCTGATAGACTTGAGATTGGAACAAATTCATTTCCATTATAAACAAGGCGACCGTATATATCATCTGCTAAAATCAGAATGTCATGCTCAACTGCCCAATTTCCGATAGCTAGTAATTCTTCACGAGTATAGATCATACCAGTCGGATTAGATGGTGAATTGAGAACCAAAACCTTTGTCTTATCTGTCCTAACTAGTTCTAGTTGATCCACTGTGACTTTAAAATCATTGTCTTCTTTAGCTTGAACAAAAACTGGAATCCCTTCTGCCATCTTGACTTGGTCTCCATAACTAACCCAGTATGGAGTTGGAATAATAACCTCATCTAAAGGATTGATTACAGCCATAAAGAAGGTATAGAGGGAGAACTTGGCACCTGTAGCAAAGGTAACCTCGTTACTTGCGACAGAATAGCCATAGTAGCGCTCGAAGTAGGTATTCACCGCAGCTTTTAATTCTGGTAGGCCTGAAGCTACTGTATAGAAGGAAGCCTGTCCTTCTCGAATAGCTTTAACTGCTGCATCCTGAATATTTTCAGGAGTGTGAAAATCTGGTTGTCCTAAGGTCAAGAAAAGGACATCCTTACCTTGAGCTTTTAATTTTTTTGCTCTCGCATCACTAGCTAAAGTAACACTTTCTTCCATTTCTAAAACACGGTTGGATAGTTTCATAAGCCCTCCTTATTGACCAATGCTCCTGTTTCAAAATCTACTAGATAAAAATCAGTGCCTGATTTAACTTCCCAGATTGGCTTGTCTTGATAACGGCCAAAGGTAATCTTGTCAATCTCGCCAGCTCCTTTTTCCTTAGAAACCGCTTCTGCTTTTTCTTGTGAAATACCCTGATTTAGCTGATAGACGTAAATCTTATGGTCATCTTTTCCAATCAGGACAGCAAGTGCTTCTTGTTTTTTATTACGACCAAGAACGCTATAATAGGATTCCAAGCCATTGTATAAGTCAACCTGATCAGCCTGCTCTAATCCTGCATACTGCTGAGCTAATTTTTCTCCTTCACTTTTAGCTGTTTGATAGGGTTTCATGCCGAGAGAAACCAGATACAGAAAGGAAGCACTGATAACCACAAACAAAATCGTCATTCCTAGACCATACTGCCACAGTAGATTATTTTTTGCTTTTTTTTGTCTTTTTTTCACTCGTCTATTTTACCATCTATTGGGCTTTATTACAAGTGAATATAAGAACAATCGCACTTTATTTCTTCCTTCAAACAAAACAGGTTTTTCCTATTTAAAACCGAGCAAGAAAAGTAAAGACAGCTCCAAAATCAACCTATTAAAAAACTTGAGCTTTGGTACTCAAGTTTTAAGAAATTCTTTTAATCTATGGAATTATTTTATCATCTATTCTTTTAGCCATTTTTCCTAAAAAGATAGTCAGTAGAATGCTAATCAAGACTAAAAAGAATCCTAGATAAAGAAATGTTACTACAAAGCCTAAATTGTCAATTAACCACCCTGTCAGTGGGAAGAAGACAATCATACTTAGGCTAAACATCATAGAGTAGACACTTAGCATGGTTGCCCTTACTTCACTTGGGAGCCGCTCTTGCAAATCATTGTCAAAAATCGGCTGAAAAAGAGCATATAGAGCATTACTAATCAAATAAACCAAAATATAGATTAGAGGTGTTCCAAAGTAGGACAGCAGGTAGGTAACTCCAGTCAGCAGGACGAGAATAGGGAAAATCTTCAAGGCAGCATATTTCTTTCCAATCCTACTCGCTAGATAGACTGCGACGATATTCAGGAGACTTCCAAGTAGCATAACTGCTGAAATTTGCCAGCTACTTAAATCTGGTAACTGATTTTGATAGTAAAAATAAAACATGCACATGAGTGTCCCGACAATCTGAGACAAAATCATCCAGTTGAAGAGCATGGGATTTCTCTCCAACTCTTCCTTAACAGTCCAAATAATCTGTTTCATGGTCACACTGTCAGCTTTTTCTAGCTTGACACTGGGTTCTTTCAACATCCAAATCAGGAAAAGAACTATGATAGAAGTGGCAATCATGATATAGTAGGTCAAGTGTAATTGACCATGGACAAAAATCCCGCTAAAACGGTCCCCAAAGACCGAGTTCCTTCGGCTACTCCTGACATAAAACTTGAAATAGATAAGTAACGCTTCTTCAGTCCAGCTTCCACGGCTGAATCATAAACCATTGCTGCGCTTGTTCCTGAATCAAAATTATAAGACAAGGCACTTATCGCCATAGCTAGTGCATAAATCCAAAAATTTCCCTGCCCAGCCAACATGAGGATAGAAGACACAATCCCTGCTATCCGACTTAAATAAAGATTGGTCTTATAGGAATAGCGGTCAGCTAACATACCAGATGGAATTTCACAGAGAAGACTGGTCGTATGAAAAATACTCTCCAGAAGTCCAATCTGCCAAAGAGACATTCCGTTTTGACTGAGAAAGAGAATCCAAAAACTGGTAATCCCTAGAAATGCAAAAAACTCAACTCCGGCCATCAGGCCAATATTTTTCCGATAATTTCTTATTAACATCTTTTCTCCTTAACAAGTGTATTATTATTTCTTTTGTCCGTCACTTGTTAATCTTTGCCTTACATGATCTCCACCCCTTTTAGAAGCATTCTTCAATGCCATTATTGTTCCTTTAATGATTTATGAAATGATACCGGAAAATAGCTGTTCTGCGGTTTCTATTGCTAGTTTTCTTGTTTATTTTAGCACTTATGTCATTATATTACAAGAGAATGTTAGAATACTCTTCGAAAACCAAATGCAAACCATAATCCAAAATAAACAGTTCTTACTTTTCCAGTCGCCAGTGACTATAGTTTCAGCAATTTTATAATTTTCAAATGAGCTCTGAGCAAATTTCTTGCAAGTCCTTTTGTTTTGTTGTAATATATTTTATAACAACGAGAGGCTTCTCGAAATTTTAAGCAAAAGGAGACATATCATGTCTAAAAAAGTACTATTTATCGTCGGATCACTACGTCAAGGTTCTTTCAACCACCAAATGGCTCTCGAAGCTGAAAAAGCACTTGCTGGGAAAGCGGAAGTTAGCTATCTTGGTTATTCAGCTGTACCTCTCTTCAGCCAAGATCTTGAAGTACCAACTCATCCAGCTGTAGCTGCTGCTCGTGAAGCAGTTCTTGCTGCAGATGCTATCTGGATCTTCTCTCCAGTCTACAACTTCTCTATCCCTGGAACAGTGAAACTTGCTTGACTGGCTATCTCGTGCCCTTGACTTGTCTGATACACGTGGCGCTTCTGCCCTTCAAGACAAGTTTGTCACCGTATCATCTGTAGCCAATGCAGGTCACGATAAACTTTTCGCTATTTACAAGGACCTCCTGCCATTTATCCGTACACAAGCAGTTGGTGATTTCACTGCTGCACGTGTTAATGACTCTGCTTGGGCAGACGGAAAATTGGTTCTTGACGAAACAGTCCTAAACTCACTTGAAAAACAAGCTCAAGATTTGGTCGCAGCAGTTCAGTAAAAAATAGAGAATTCTAAGAAGTCTAAATCAATTATCGCCACCTAATAGGGTGGCATTTTTAGACTCAATCAAGATTTTCAGACAAACATAACCCATCTAAAAACCTTGAGCGTTGCCACTCAAGGTTTTTAGCAGTCTTCCCATCACAGGAAAATAGTTCTTTCATACAATTTGTCCATCACTCATCATTTTCTTTCGAGAAATTAATGACTGCTTTTTGCTGATTAATCTTCTTTTCTTCGACCTACATATAGGCTCAATAGAATACCGCTACCTAGAAGAACAGAAATATAATCAGATTGGCTTCCAGTTTCAGGTAATTTATCCCCATGGTTTTCTTTAACTGTAGTTGGTACTACTGGGTTAGCATTTACTGGAGTTGCTGGTTGAGCCGGTATAGGTACTACTGGTTGTTCTGGAACCGCTGGTACTGGTTTAACCGGTACTTCTGGTGTTGGAACAACTGGAGTTGGTTGTACTGGCACTTCTGGTGTCGGTACATTTGGTGTTGGTTGCGCTGGCACAGGTTTAACCGGTACATTCGGTGTTGGTTGTGCTGGTACTGTTGGAATATCTAATTCTGGTACTTCAGTAACCTCAGGCATACCTGGCACACCACCGTTGAATTCTGGTAATTCATGAACTTCTGGCATTCCTGGTACACCACCGTTGAATTCTGGCAATTCATGAACTGGTGGTTCTGGCATTGCAAACGTTGGTCCTTCTGGCACATTACGTGTTGGAGGAACTGGTTTGTCATTTGATGGTGTTACTGGTTTGTCTTGGCATCCACATTTTCCGTCTTTGCCGTCTCGACCATCACGTCCATCTCTACCATCTTTGCCATCTTTAATAACTGTTTTTGTCACAGTTCCGTCAGAATTGATAATTGTGATTGTATGACTACCATTTCCATTATCTTCAACAGAAACTTTGGTGATTTACCATCTTTACCGTCTTTAATCACCATTTCTGTCTTACTTCCATCTGGATTAGTGATTGTAACAACGTGAGTTCCATCATTATTATTTTTAACTGTTACAGTTGGTGAAACGCCATCTTTACCGTCTTTACCATCTTTGATAATAGATTTGTATTCTCGACCATCAGAATCAACGATTGTTAATGTATGAGTTCCGTCTCCGTTATCAACGATGTTCGCTTTTGGTGATTTACCATCAAAGATTGTAGTTGTAGTTTCTTTACCATCAGCTCCTGTCACCTTAATAGTGTGCGAACCATTGTTGTTATCAATCACTTCAAGTTTTGGTGATTTACCATCACGTACTGTTGTAGTTGTAGTAGTTCCATCAGAGTTAACGATTGTAACCGTGTGAGTTCCATCTCCATTGTCTACTACTTTAGCAGTAGGTGATTTTCCATCACGTACTGTGGTTTCAGAAACAGTACCATTACCGTTTTCTACACGAATTGTGTAAGTACCATCATGGTTGTCAGTAACAGTCGCTACTGGTGATTTACCATCTTTAATGATTGTTTCAGTAGTTGTGCCGTCACCATTTAGAACCGAGATCTTATGAGTTCCATTTTGTTCATCAGTTATAGTAACTTTGGTGATTTACCATCACGAACTGTGGTTTCAGTTGTCACACCTTGAGGGTTTGTAATAACGATCGTATGACTTCCGTCTCCATTATCACGAACAGATGCGGTTGGAGTACGTCCGTCAACACCGTCACGTCCATTCTTAACAACAAACTCATTCTTAGTTCCGTCTGGGTTAGTAATTGTTACTGTGTGGCTTCCATCTGGGTTTTCTGTTGTTGTTGCTGTTGCAGCTTTACCATCTTTACCATCTTTGATGATAGCGTTGGTAACATTGCCGTCTCCATCCGTAACTTTAACAGTATGAGTTCCATCTCCGTTATCAGTGACTTCAACTTTTGGAGTCTTACCGTCTTTACCATTCTTAACAACAGTTTCTTTAGTTGTTCCATCTGGATTTGTTACAGTAATTGTGTAACTTCCATCTGGATTTTCTGTTGTAGTGATATTGGCAGTTTTACCGTCTTTACCATCTTTAACTTTAGTTGTTGATTCAGAACCATCAGGGTTTCTAACAGTAATAGAGTGTGTTCCATCTCCATTGTCCGTTACATTTACAACTGGTGATTTACCGTCTGCTCCATTAGCTCCGTTTTCACCTTTTTCACCTTTTTCACCTTTTTCGCCTTTTTCGCCTTTTTCACCGGCTACTCCTTGAGGTCCACGGATATTACCAATCTTGTTCCAAGAACCATTTTCTTTCTTGTAAACATCACCTGTATTGGCGTCGATATAAGTATCACCGTCTTTACCATCATTAGCAGTTGGGGCAGTAACTCCACTTAGTAATTCAGCACCGTTACGACCATCATGTCCAGAAGCTCCATTTGTACCATTACGTCCATTAGTACCATTCAAGATATCACTTGTACCAATTAATTCATCAACACCTGGATCATATTTACCGTTACCATTATTATCATAGTATGCTGTAATACGAGTACCCTCTACTGGTTGTGAACCTGTTGAATCTGAAGATACTGGTTGTGAACCTGTTGAGTCTGTATTTGCTGGTTGAGCTGGTGTATTTCCTTCATCTGGATTATCTCCTACACTTCTTGCTCTTCTTGATGTTCCAGAAGGTTGTGGATTAACAGCTAATCCTGCACCTCTTCTCACTGCATCCGCTAATGCATTTAAGTCAATATGTGGTGTACGTCCATCTCTACCATTTTTACCATCTTTCACTGTAAAGGTTACTGGATCTTTACCTGGTGTTGTGATAGTTACAACAGTGCTATGTCCATCTTCTCCACGTTGAGTTGTCACAGTTGGAGTTTGACCATCTTGTCCTGCTGCTCCAGTTTCACCTTTGGCACCATCTTGAACAAAGACTGTAGTTGGTTGTGAACCATCATGGTTATCAACTATGATTTCTACACCTTTATGACCTTCTTCATCCTTACGAACAGCTGTTACTGTTGGTGATTTACCATCTGCTCCATCTCTAATAACTGCTAGAGGTTTTTCTGGGTTCAATGGTTGACCTGGATGTGCTGGATCTTCTTGGTAAACTTTAGTTTCTTTACCATCTTTTACAGTAATTAATGATTTACCATCACGTCCGTCAGCACCTTTAGCACCATCTTTAATCATTTCTGAACCTAGAAGTTCATCAGTTCCTGGTGTGTATTTACCATCATTGTTTTCATCTGTATAGAATGTCACAATTGTATGAGATGGATTTCCATTTTGTCCTTCAACACGTAATAAGTCAACTTTTGGAGTTTTCCCATTTAGACCATTTTCTCCATTTTTAACATTTACTGTCACTGGATTTTTCCCTGGTACAGTGAATGTAATATCAGAACTGTTTCCATCTTTACCAGGTGTAACTGTTACTTCTGGTGTGAAGCCGTCTTTTCCGTTTTCACCCTTGTCACCTTTTGGACCTTTGATGTTGCCTGCTGGTTCCCATGCATTGTTCTTCTTAACGAAGACATCGCCTGTTTCAGTATTAACGAAGCTATCTCCATCTTTGCCGTCTGTAGCTTTTGGATCTACTTTTCCGTTTAATACTTCTTTACCGTCACGACCAGATGCTCCATCCGCACCTTTTGCTCCATCTTGTCCATCTTTAACTACTGTTGTTTGAACAAGTGTGTCTGTTCCTTCTGTGTAGTTTCCATCGCCATCTTTGTCAATGTAGAAGGTTAATGTTGTTTGTTTCTTCGCTTCATCTCGTTCTGCTTTGACTTTTGGTGTTTTTCCATCTTCACCGTTTTTAACGATGGTTGTTAATGATGGTTTGTTGTCTGGTTGCGTGATGGTGATGGTGTGTGTTCCGTTATTGTTATCTGTAACGGTTACTTCTGGTGTGAAGCCGTCTTTTCCGTTTTCACCCTTGTCACCTTTTGGACCTTTGATGTTGCCTGCTGGTTCCCATGCATTGTTCTTCTTAACGAAGACATCGCCTGTTTCAGTATTAACGAAGCTATCTCCATCTTTGCCGTCTGTAGCTTTTGGATCTACTTTTCCGTTTAATACTTCTTTACCGTCACGACCAGATGCTCCATCCGCACCTTTTGCTCCATCTTGTCCGTCTTTAACTACTGTTGTTTGAACAAGTGTGTCTGTTCCTTCTGTGTAGTTTCCATCGCCATCTTTGTCAATGTAGAAGGTTAATGTAGTTTGTTTCTTCGCTTCATCTCGTTCTGCTTTGACTTTTGGTGTTTGTCCGTCTACACCGTTTTTAACGATGGTTGTTAATGATGGTTTGTTATCTGGTTGCGTGATTGTGATGGTGTGTGTTCCGTTATTGTTGTCTGTAACGGTTACTTCTGGTGTGAATCCATCTTTTCCGTTCTCACCCTTGTCACCTTTTGGTCCTTTGATGTTGCCTGCTGGTTCCCAAGTGTTACCTTTCTTAACGAATACATCTCCTGTTTGTGTATTTACGAATGTGTCTCCATCTTTACCTTGGTTCTCTTTTGGATCTACTTTTCCGTTTAATACTTCTTTACCATCACGTCCAGATGCTCCCGCAGCTCCGTCTTGTCCGTCTTTAACTACTGTTGTTTGAACAAGTGTGTCTGTTCCTTCTGTGTAGTTTCCATCGCCATCTTTGTCAATGTAGAAGGTTAATGTAGTTTGTTTCTTCGCTTCATCTCGTTCTGCTTTGACTTTTGGTGTTTGTCCGTCTACACCGTTTTTAACGATGGTTGTTAATGATGGTTTGTTATCTGGTTGCGTGATTGTGATGGTGTGTGTTCCGTTATTGTTGTCTGTAACGGTTACTTCTGGTGTGAATCCATCTTTTCCGTTCTCACCCTTGTCACCTTTTGGTCCTTTGATGTTGCCTGCTGGTTCCCATGCATTGTTCTTCTTAACGAAGACATCGCCTGTTTCAGTATTAACGAAGCTATCTCCATCTTTGCCGTCTGTAGCTTTTGGATCTACTTTTCCGTTTAATACTTCTTTACCGTCACGACCAGATGCTCCATCCGCACCTTTTGCTCCATCTTGTCCATCTTTAACTACTGTTGTTTGAACAAGTGTGTCTGTTCCTTCTGTGTAGTTTCCATCGCCATCTTTGTCAATGTAGAAGGTTAATGTTGTTTGTTTCTTCGCTTCATCTCGTTCTGCTTTTGACTTTTTGGTGTTTTTTTCCATCTTCACCGTTTTTAACGATGGTTGTTAATGATGGTTTGTTGTCTGGTTGCGTGATGGTGATGGTGTGTGTTCCGTTATTGTTATCTGTAACGGTTACTTCTGGTGTGAAGCCGTCTTTTCCGTTTTCACCCTTGTCACCTTTTGGTCCTTTGATGTTGCCTGCTGGTTCCCATGCATTGTTCTTCTTAACGAAGACATCGCCTGTTTCAGTATTAACGAAGCTATCTCCATCTTTGCCGTCTGTAGCTTTTGGATCTACTTTTCCGTTTAATACTTCTTTACCGTCACGACCAGATGCTCCATCCGCACCTTTTGCTCCATCTTGTCCATCTTTAACTACTGTTGTTTGAACAAGTGTGTCTGTTCCTTCTGTGTAGTTTCCATCGCCATCTTTGTCAATGTAGAAGGTTAATGTTGTTTGTTTCTTCGCTTCATCTCGTTCTGCTTTGACTTTTGGTGTTTGTCCGTCTACACCGTTTTTAACGATGGTTGTTAATGATGGTTTGTTATCTGGTTGCGTGATTGTGATGGTGTGTGTTCCGTTATTGTTGTCTGTAACGGTTACTTCTGGTGTGAATCCATCTTTTTCCGTTCTCACCCTTGTCACCTTTTGGTCCTTTGATGTTGCCTGCTGGTTCCCATGCATTGTTCTTCTTAACGAAGACATCGCCTGTTTCAGTATTAACGAAGCTATCTCCATCTTTGCCGTCTGTAGCTTTTGGATCTACTTTTCCGTTTAATACTTCTTTACCGTCACGACCAGATGCTCCCGCAGCTCCGTCTTGTCCGTCTTTAACTACTGTTGTTTGAACAAGTGTGTCTGTTCCTTCTGTGTAGTTTCCATCGCCATCTTTGTCAATGTAGAAGGTTAATGTAGTTTGTTTCTTCGCTTCATCTCGTTCTGCTTTGACTTTTGGTGTTTGTCCGTCTACACCGTTTTTAACGATGGTTGTTAATGATGGTTTGTTATCTGGTTGCGTGATTGTGATGGTGTGTGTTCCGTTATTGTTGTCTGTAACGGTTACTTCTGGTGTGAATCCATCTTTTCCGTTCTCACCCTTGTCACCTTTTGGTCCTTTGATGTTGCCTGCTGGTTCCCATGCATTGTTCTTCTTAACGAAGACATCGCCTGTTTCAGTATTAACGAAGCTATCTCCATCTTTGCCGTCTGTAGCTTTTGGATCTACTTTTCCGTTTAATACTTCTTTACCGTCACGACCAGATGCTCCCGCAGCTCCGTCTTGTCCGTCTTTAACTACTGTTGTTTGAACAAGTGTGTCTGTTCCTTCTGTGTAGTTTCCATCGCCATCTTTGTCAATGTAGAAGGTTAATGTAGTTTGTTTCTTCGCTTCATCTCGTTCTGCTTTGACTTTTGGTGTTTGTCCGTCTACACCGTTTTTAACGATGGTTGTTAATGATGGTTTGTTGTCTGGTTGCGTGATGGTGATGGTGTGTGTTCCGTTATTGTTATCTGTAACGGTTACTTCTGGTGTGAAGCCGTCTTTTCCGTTTTCACCCTTGTCACCTTTTGGACCTTTGATGTTGCCTGCTGGTTCCCATGCATTGTTCTTCTTAACGAAGACATCGCCTGTTTCAGTATTAACGAAGCTATCTCCATCTTTGCCGTCTGTAGCTTTTGGATCTACTTTTCCGTTTAATACTTCTTTACCGTCACGACCAGATGCTCCCGCAGCTCCGTCTTGTCCGTCTTTAACTACTGTTGTTTGAACAAGTGTGTCTGTTCCTTCTGTGTAGTTTCCATCGCCATCTTTGTCAATGTAGAAGGTTAATGTAGTTTGTTTCTTCGCTTCATCTCGTTCTGCTTTGACTTTTGGTGTTTGTCCGTCTACACCGTTTTTAACGATGGTTGTTAATGATGGTTTGTTGTCTGGTTGCGTGATGGTGATGGTGTGTGTTCCGTTATTGTTATCTGTAACGGTTACTTCTGGTGTGAAGCCGTCTTTTCCGTTCTCACCCTTGTCACCTTTTGGACCTTTGATGTTGCCTGCTGGTTCCCATGCATTGTTCTTCTTAACGAAGACATCGCCTGTTTCAGTATTAACGAAGCTATCTCCATCTTTGCCGTCTGTAGCTTTTGGATCTACTTTTCCGTTTAATACTTCTTTACCGTCACGACCAGATGCTCCATCCGCACCTTTTGCTCCATCTTGTCCATCTTTAACTACTGTTGTTTGAACAAGTGTGTCTGTTCCTTCTGTGTAGTTTCCATCGCCATCTTTGTCAATGTAGAAGGTTAATGTTGTTTGTTTCTTCGCTTCATCTCGTTCTGCTTTGACTTTTGGTGTTTGTCCGTCTACACCGTTTTTAACGATGGTTGTTAATGATGGTTTGTTGTCTGGTTGCGTGATGGTGATGGTGTGTGTTCCGTTATTGTTATCTGTAACGGTTACTTCTGGTGTGAAGCCGTCTTTTCCGTTCTCACCCTTGTCACCTTTTGGACCTTTGATGTTGCCTGCTGGTTCCCATGCATTGTTCTTCTTAACGAAGACATCGCCTGTTTCAGTATTAACGAAGCTATCTCCATCTTTGCCGTCTGTAGCTTTTGGATCTACTTTTCCGTTTAATACTTCTTTACCGTCACGACCAGATGCTCCATCCGCACCTTTTGCTCCATCTTGTCCATCTTTAACTACTGTTGTTTGAACAAGTGTGTCTGTTCCTTCTGTGTAGTTTCCATCGCCATCTTTGTCAATGTAGAAGGTTAATGTTGTTTGTTTCTTCGCTTCATCTCGTTCTGCTTTGACTTTTGGTGTTTGTCCGTCTACACCGTTTTTAACGATGGTTGTTAATGATGGTTTGTTATCTGGTTGCGTGATTGTGATGGTGTGTGTTCCGTTATTGTTGTCTGTAACGGTTACTTCTGGTGTGAATCCATCTTTTCCGTTTTCACCCTTGTCACCTTTTGGACCTTTGATGTTGCCTGCTGGTTCCCATGCATTGTTCTTCTTAACGAAGACATCGCCTGTTTCAGTATTAACGAAGCTATCTCCATCTTTGCCGTCTGTAGCTTTTGGATCTACTTTTCCGTTTAATACTTCTTTACCGTCACGACCAGATGCTCCATCCGCACCTTTTGCTCCGTCTTGTCCGTCTTTAACTACTGTTGTTTGAACAAGTGTGTCTGTTCCTTCTGTGTAGTTTCCATCGCCATCTTTGTCAATGTAGAAGGTTAATGTTGTTTGTTTCTTCGCTTCATCTCGTTCTGCTTTGACTTTTGGTGTTTTTCCATCTTCACCGTTTTTAACGATGGTTGTTAGGGATGGTTTATTGTCTGGTTGGGTGATGGTGATGGTGTGTGTGCCGTTATTGTTATCTGTAACGGTTACTTCTGGTGTGAAGCCGTCTTTTCCGTTTTCACCCTTGTCACCTTTTGGACCTTTGATGTTGCCTGCTGGTTCCCATGCATTGTTCTTCTTAACGAAGACATCACCTGTTTCAGTATTTACGAAGCTATCTCCATCTTTGCCGTCTGTAGCTTTTGGATCTACTTTTCCGTTTAGTACTTCTTTACCGTCACGTCCTGCTTGTCCTGCAGCTCCGTCTTGACCATCTTTAACTACTGTTGTTTGAACAAGTGTGTCTGTTCCTTCTGTGTAGTTTCCGTCGCCATCTTTGTCAATGTAGAAGGTTAATGTAGTTTGTTTCTTCGCATCATCTCGTTCTGCTTTGACTTTTGGTGTTTTTCCATCTTCACCGTTTTTAACGATGGTTGTTAATGATGGTTTGTTGTCTGGTTGCGTGATTGTGATGGTGTGTGTTCCGTTATTGTTGTCTGTAACGGTTACTGTTGGAGTGAAGCCATCTTTACCGTTCTCACCTTTATCGCCTTTAGGACCTTGTTTTCCATCTGCGATAACAACTTCTTTAAGTTTTGTATCTTCTGCATCAAATTTATTATTTTCATTTTGATCATAATAGAAAATAACAGTTGTTGTTTTATCTACTTCATTTCTATGAGTAGAAACAAGCGGGCTTGCACCATCAAATCCATCTCTAACTACTGTAGTAGTTATACCACCTTTACCATCGTTAATTGTAATTGTATGAGTTCCATCTTGCCCATCAGTTACTTTAACTGTTGGAGTTTCCATCTTCTCCTTTTGGTCCTACTGGTCCCGCTGGTCCTGCTGGCCCTTGTGCTCCTGTTGGTCCTACTGGTCCCGCTGGTCCTGCTGGTCCTTGTGCCCCAGTTGCTCCTGTTGGTCCTACTGCTCCCGCTGGTCCTACTGGCCCTTGTGCTCCTGTTGGTCCTACTGGTCCCGCTGGTCCCGCTGGTCCTGCTGGTCCTTGTGCTCCTGTTGGTCCTACTGGTCCCGCTGGTCCTTGTGCCCCAGTTGCTCCTTTTGGTCCCGCTGGTCCCGCTGGTCCTGCTGGTCCTGCTGGTCCTTGTGCCCCAGTTGCTCCTTTTGGTCCCGCTGGTCCTTGTGCCCCAGTTGCACCTTTTGGTCCCGCTGGTCCTTGTGGTCCTTGTGGTCCTTGTGCCCCAGTTGCACCTTTTGGTCCCGCTGGTCCTGCTGGTCCTTGAGCCCCTGTTGGCCCTACTGGCCCTTGTGGTCCTTGTGGTCCTGCTGGCCCTCTTTCTCCATCTTTAATATCTGTATTTAAAATTAGTTCATCTTGATTATTAAAGACACCATCACCATCTTTATCTAAATAAAATTTAATGTGATTCGTATCCCCTGTTTTATTTTGAGTTGCAGCAATTTTACCAATACCGTATTTCATTACACGCGGTTTAGCAGCTGTAACTATAGTAGCATCCCCTACAGGAAGTCCTAAAACATACTGATCTCCAAATTTATGAAGTCTGTAATCTTGTGATTTCTCTCCTTCTTTCCCTTCAGAAACTAACTCTGTAACTCCTTCTGCTAATTTAGTAGTTGGTATATATAAAGTTTGGAAATCCACTTTACTTTTAAAACTTGCTATTGAAACGTTAGCTGGATTAGGGTTTGCATCTAGGTATAATGGATCCGTTTCATAATAATAGTTAGAATTACTATATGGGTCATTACTAGTTGCAGCTCCACCACCACCTTGGTCTACGTTAAATTCAACTGGACGTAAACGAAGAGATAAGTCTCCGTTAGGGTTAGTTATAGGTAAAGTAAATCTAATCATTTGTGCAGCGTTTGTTTCTACTGCAGAATTCATACTATATCCTGAATGAGAAATAAAATTTGCACCTTTACCAATATTTCTAGTTTGAGTTCCATACCTAGTTGAAACAGTAGCACTAGAAGGTTCTCCTAATCCTGTTCCCTTATCTAAGATAAAGTTATTATTAACAAACTCTCTAGAATCACCTGGCGCAGAATAATTAATTGTAAAGTCAATTCTATTACCACTACGTACTGTCGTTACATCATAATGGATTTCTTGGCCACCACGTGAATGTCCTATACCACGAAATGAATGTGATCCCTGACTGATATCAGAAAATGCAATTGCATTTCCAGGATTTAAGATTGGTTTATTTTCTGGCCTAGCTGCTCTAAAACCACTTCCAGCCGCTCTAAAACCACTTCCTGCTGTTCTAAAACCACTATACCCCCTATCCAAATCTTCCTTACGGATAGCTGGATTTTGGCGAGCATCAGAAAGGCTCAAACCTGGTTTCAAGATTTCATTAGTAGATGCTGGAGCTGAAGTTGTTTCTACTTTGGCAGGTGCATTAGTTGCTAAAACGCTACTATCAACAGCTGAACGATCAGTTGTTGTAGCTGGTTTAGCTTCTTCTTTTGCTTCAACTACATCAGCTTTCTTCACTACTGGAGTTTCTGATACAGTCCCTCTATCAGAATTAGAACGAAGTTCTAGACCAATAATAGCTGATTGGATAGATGACTCTGCTGCTGATACTTCAGCTTCAGTCGCATCTGCTTTCCCAAGCAAACCTTGACCAGCTTGGATACTTGCTTGCAAGTTAGCAACACTTGCTTCTGTATATAACTTACTCTCAAGTTTTTTAGCACGCGAAAGAGCTGTTAACAATTTTGACTTGTCAACAGCATCTTTCTGTGTTACTTCTTCTTTTTTATCTTTTACTTCTTCAACTTTTTCTGCTGGCGCTTTAGCTTCATCAGTTTTAACTGGAGTCGTTTCTACTGGGTTAGCAACAGTTGGAGCTGCATAAGTTGTTTCTTTTTTAGGTGTAGAAACTTCTGCTGGTTTAGTAGCTTCGTTTACCTTATCAGCAGAGACACTATTAGTTGCCTCAGGATGTTGTTCCTCTGCTTGTACTGATTGCGTATTGGCAGCAGTTCCCAAGACTAAGGCTGTTCCGAGCAAGACACTAGCTGCACCAAAGTGATACTTACGAATGGAGTATCGTTGTTGCATGCTATACCAGTCAAATGATTTTTTATGTGAATGTTTCATTTTACACTCCTAGATAGTAATTTATAGTTTACAATTTACAACTATTTTGAGGCATTAATCAATATTATCTATGAAAATTAATATATCTGATTTCTGCACCATGGAGCCATATTTATTTTTTTTTTTTTTTTGAATTTAATGTACATATTTTTAATTCTTGTTTTTTTGTACAACATAATCATAATTATGATACAATATAATCTAGGAGGAATTACCTACATGCGAAACCTTTTATCCACAAAAGATCAAAGACAATTACGCTTAATGGAAATCTTAATTCAGAATCGTAATTGGCTGAGATTACATGTGCTTGCTGAAAAATTAGGATGTACAGAACGAATCCTAAAAAATGATTTAAATGAATTACGAACAGCTTTTCCAAATATTGACATCCAATCTTCCGTTAACGGAATTATGATAGATTTAGAAGTTAACACTAGTGTGGAAGACGTTTATCAATATTTTCTAGCCCATTCTCAATCTTTTCAATTACTAGAGTATATGTTTTTCAATGAGGGCCTGCCTATTTATCGAACGATAGAAAATCTTCACTCAAGTACTGCTAATCTCTATCGATTAGGTCGAAATATTACAAAAACTCTGTCAACTCAATTCCAAATTGAACTATCATTTACTCCATCCGAGATACGTGGGAATGAAACTGATATTCGCTATTTTTTTGCCCAATACTTTTCTGAGCGCTATTATTTCCTAGACTGGCCTTTTCCAGACCTTCCTGAGGAGGATTTAACAGAGTTTGCTGATTTCTTCTATAAAATCACGAATTATCCAATGCGATTTTCAATTTATAGAATGTACAAATTGATGATAGCTATCAGTATTTACCGCGTCAAAAATGGTCATTTTATCGACTTACCAAATCATTTCTTCGATGAATACTACCCTCTTTTGATGAATATTCCAAATTTTGAGGAGCTACTTGTCCATTTCTCTGAAAAACTGGGACTTGAAATCACTCCAGATATCATCGCCCAAATTTTTATATCCTTTATTCAAAACAATCTTTTCTTAAATCCTCAAGAATTCTTCAACTCTTTAGAAGAAAACAGTGAAGCAAGATACTCTTACCAATTACTTAGTCAAATATTAGAACGCCTATCAAAACAATATAAGATTACTTTTACCAACCACGATGAGCTGATTTGGCATTTACACAACACTGCTTTCTTTGAAAGACAGGAAATCTTTTCTACCCCAATCTTATTTGAACAAAAAGCATTGACGATTAAAAAATTTGAAGTTTACTTCCCAGACTTTATGGGAAGTGCACGTCAAGAACTGGCTCAATACCGTCAAGCAATTGGACAGCATGACCATCCTGAACAGTTGGAACACCTGATGTACACCATCTTAACCCATGCTGAAAACCTCTCTACTCAGTTGTTAGAAAATCGACCACCTATCAAGGTTTTGATTATCAGTAACTTTGACCATGCTATATCCCTTACCTTTGTTGATATGCTTTCCTATTACTGTAATAACCGCTTTACCTTCGATACTTGGGATGAATTGAAAACAAGTCCTGAGATTTTAAATCAGACAGATTACGATATCATCGTGTCTAATTTCTATATTCCAGGGATTACCAAGAAGTTTATTTGTCGAAACCATCTGTCAATCATGGATTTGGTCAATCATCTTAATACTTTATCAAATGAGATTCATATATCCAATACTTTATAAGTTATCAAAAAAGTCAGCATAATCGTGCTGACTTTTTCTCTTATCTGATTTCTATACTTCCTTAACAAAAACCAATTCCTGTTGCTGGGACAGGTCTTCTCGGTAGTTAAATCCTGCAAAGCTTAAGCGACGAGCTTCCTCCACTGTTTGAACTTGATTTTCAATCAGGGCTGTCAGGAAGGCACCACGCGCTTTCTTGGAAATAGTTGAGTGAATCTTCAGCTGACCACCTCTATCCTCCATGAATTTGAAGGTCACCATTTTTTCTCTGATTTCCTTAGAAAATACAGTCTCAAACTCGGATGACAAGAGAGAGAAAATTAGGTCTTCACGCTTCACAGCTTCATCATAGGCTGCCTTCCAATGGCTCTTCAAAGTCTTACCAGCGACTTTTAACTTCATCAAAAAGTCCAAACGGTGAGGGGCCATAGGTGACAAGGCTGGAACGACTCCGTACAAAGCCGAAGTAATAAAGACATGATTTTCAAGATAGGCTTGTTCTGCCTCGGTCAGTTTGTCTCGCTTGATGTGGCGGTACATAAGCCCATCAAATAGATTCAAGGCTGGGTAGTGTTGAGCAGTTTTGTTTTTTAAAGCTTGGATATTTTGAAATTCTTCCGCAGCCTTCTCGGCTGATACCTTGTAAAAACTCTCCAATTGACTAGCAGAATAGAGGGCCAAGGCATCCAGCACGGCCTGACTTTCTGGTTTTAAAGGAGCAGCTTCGATACTTGGCAAGTCTGTGTTCATTTCTTTTGCTGTTGGGATTAAAATTTTCATATTAATAGTGTAGCATATTTTTTAGCCACTACCAAGAAATTCATCTAAAAAACCTCGGTTTGACCGAGGTTTCTCTATTTATTTTGGCCATCCTAACCAGACAGCCACGAGAACAAGGGTTGTGCCAGCTAAACTTGTTAAGATAGATAAGAATTTATCTTTTTTCTCCTTGAACTGAGAAAAACCTATCTTCAAAGCGAGCAGTCCGAGTAGCATTGAAGCAACCATCACATAAAAACCCATTTCTTTGTCCTCCATTAGTCTTAATTTACCTTATTATAACATATACTTCTTAAATAAAGCTTTTTTATACTCAATGAAAATCAAAGAGCAAACTAGGAAACTAGCCGCAGGCTGTACTTGAGTACGGCAAGGCGACGTTGACGTGGTTTGAATTTGATTTTCGAAGAGTATTACTGTACTTTAAAGGTCTTGAGATAGTTGTCTTTTCCTACTTGACCTTCGAAGGTTTTACCATTTTCAAGGTAAGGAAGGTCATCTGATACTGAGGCCTTAACCTTGTAAATCTTGCCATCAACTTTAAAGAAGTAGACGGTGTCGCCCTTGATAACAGCTGATTTGAGGTCTGCTACCACACCCTTGATGCTTTCTGTTGTTGCATTATCAATTTCAAGGTCGTTTTTATTGGCGTACTTGCTGAGCAGTTCTTCCACTGTCGTAGCTACGATAACGTTTTGGTACTCGACTGCGTCTACCAGAGCGTACTCTTTGACCAAGCCAGCATTGTCCTTCAAGCCCATGATGTAGAGAGGCTTGTCATTGAGGTTGATGAGGATTGGGAAGGTTGCCTTGTAGGATTTCTCCTGAACAGCACCTTCGGCTGATTCACGGGCTGATTCTTCGGTCGCAGAAGCCAAGCTGTACTTAGTGATTTCTCCTGTTCGCATATTTCAAGGATAAAACCAAGATTACTTTCATCTGCATTGGCCGACGTCACGCCTGTGTAGAGATAGATGTCATTACCGATAGACAAGTAATTATAACCCTTGGTAGTCTGGGTCACGTTTTTCTTGGAAATCATAGCATTCCAGAAACCGTCCTTGTACTTACCATTGTAGTTGATTTGCTCAATGGTTTCCTCAGCTGGATAGACCCTGTCCACCCATTCTGGAACATCTGCCAAACTGTATTCCTTGGTTTCTCCGTTTGTAGCATCCAAGATAATGACTGAAACAGGACGGGGAACCGCAAGCCCAAATTGCTTTTGGTAAACCGTTGCTACATAGAAAGGATTGCCCTCATCGTCCACCTCAAAAGATGGAGTCTTGAAGATTTTAGTTGGGTACTTCAAGCGCAGGTGACGCTTGACATCACGGTTAAAATACTCCGAGTCCGAATACTTGATTGGTGTCTTCAAGTCCACCAAGTCCGCATTACCAGTTACCATGTCCACCTTAATATATTCGCCGATTCCCTTGGCCTGATTATTAAACCATTTGATAGGGTCTGCATATTCTAGTGGTGTAACCCGATAAGGTTTCCCATCAATCGTCAATTGGGTATAGGTGTCTGCCGCTACGTACTGCGACACCTTATCGGTTAGGGAACCCAAGTAGCGGTCACCAATTTTTTCAGCAGTACTTCTATCTAAAATAGGAACCTTACTGGTGTCAGTCTTAGGAAATTCAGTAAAGTCTTTTTCCGTAACCGTGACTACATTGGCATAATTTTTAGCCTGAAAAATGCTAGAAGTCACCAAGGAAACCAAAGCTGCCAAGAGAAGAATTCCTCCAATAGAAGCTAAAAGAATTTTCCCTAACCGATTGATTTTGAAACCCTCAAGATTTAAGGCAGCTTCCGCCTTGCCGTGGCGCACATGAACCGTTTTGACCAGATTGATTCCCTTACCAAAAGCCAAATAAGATTGCTACAACCAGCAAATGCCCACAGAGGAAAAAGAGAAATTCCCAGCTGGTCAGGTTAAGGGGCGGTAAAAAGATATACCAGGTTGTTGCGATAAAAATAAGTTCAAAGACTATTCGTTTCATTTACTTTCCTCCTAAATGATTCGTCCTTCCAAGTGATCCAGTTCATGCTGGCAAATCTGAGCTGGGAAGCCTGTCAAGGTAATGGTCTGTTCCTGCCACTTGCTGTCACGATAGGCAACCCTTATAGTTTCATAACGCCTAGTAGGTCTCACACCTACCAAGGACAAACAGCCTTCTTCTGTCTCATAAGGTCCTTCAGAGGACAGGAGCACTGGGTTAAACATGACCATAGGAACCAAGCCCAGATTAAAAATAATCACGCGCTTCTGCACCCCAATCATATTGGCAGCCAGACCGACACAGGTCTCACGATTTGCTAAGAGCGTATCTTTTAAATCTCTGGCAAGATACAGATCATCCTGACTTGCCGGCTGAGACACTTGAGATAAAAACAAAATATCCTTTACAATTTTCTTCTCCACTTCCTCACACACCTCTTACTTTTTACTATATTATAGCAATTATAGCACAAAAGACGGCAACTGCAAGCCCTTTCCCTTAACTATAGCAAAAAGCCATCCGAAGATGACTTTTTTTAAATCGCATTCTTATCAAAACCGAGTTTGCGTTGGATAAATTTAACGATTTCAACAATGATAATCATTGAGAAGCTTCCAGCCATAACGATTCCCCATTGAGACAAGTCTAGTTTGGTTACGTGGAAGATTCCTTCAAGCGGTTCTACGACGATTGTTGCCATAAGAAGGATGAAGGATACCAAGATAGACCAGTTGAAGGTCTTAGACTTGAATGGACCAACTGTCAAGATGGATTGGTAAACAGACTTGACATTGTAGGCATGGAAGAGCTGAATCAAACCAAGGGTTGCAAAGGCCATAGTTAGGGCATCTGCATGAATGGCATGATTGTCACCCACATGAACTGGGTAAAGCAATGGCAAGACCATAAACACTCATAACAATAGCTGCTTGGAGTACACCTTGATAGATGATAGAACTCAAAACACCACCTGAGAAGAAGCTTGCCTTGCGTCCACGTGGTTTATGGTTCATGACACCAGGCTCAGCAGGTTCAACACCAAGAGCGATAGCTGGGAAGGTATCTGTTACCAGGTTGATCCACAAAAGATGAACTGGCTGCAAGACATCCCAACCAAACAAGGTTGATAGGAAGATGGTTAATACTTCAGCAGTATTGGCAGAAAGTAGGTACTGAATAGTCTTTTGAATGTTTGAGAAGACCTTACGTCCTTCTTCAACTGCAACGATAATAGTCGCAAAGTTATCATCTGCAAGAATCATGTCAGAAGCTCCCTTAGAAACCTCTGTACCAGTGATTCCCATACCGATACCGATATCGGCTGTTTTCAGAGCTGGCGCATCATTGACACCGTCACCTGTCATGGCAACGACTTTACCTTGTTTTTGCCAAGCCTTGACGATACGAACCTTGTGTTCTGGAGACACACGGGCATAAACAGAGTATTGACCAACTACTTTTTCAAAGTCTTCATCTGACAGTTCATTGAGTTCAGCACCAGTTAAAACGTGGCCTTCTGTATCATTTGCATCAATGATTCCCAAACGTTTGGCAATAGCTTCTGCAGTATCTTGATGGTCACCCGTAATCATGATTGGACGGATTCCAGCTTCCTTAGCCACACGAACAGCCTCAGCAGCTTCAGGACGTTCAGGGTCAATCATCCCAATCAAACCAGTAAAGATTAGATCATTTTCAAGCTCTTCAGAAGTAAGGTTTTCTGGAATACTATCAATAATCTTATAAGCACCTGCAAGGACACGCAAGGCTTGGTGAGCCATTTCAGAGTTGTTTGTGTGAATGAGGTTTGTAACCTTCTCATCAATCGGAGCAATATCCCCAGCTTTGTCACGAAGAACACAACGTTTCAAAAGTTGGTCTGGCGCACCCTTGACTGCTACAAGGAAACGACCATCTGGCAATGGGTGAACCGTTGACATGAGCTTACGTTCAGAATCAAATGGCAATTCAGCTACACGAGGATATTTCTCTAAAAATCCTTTAACATCGTAGCCCTTGTCCAAGGCATACTGGATAAAGGCTGTTTCGGTTGGGTCACCAATCAGGTTGCCTTCCACATCGATTTTCGTATCATTGGCCAAGACAACTGAACGAAGTAGGGGCATTTCAAGACCTAGTTCAATGTCATCAGCTGAGTCATGTAGGACTGCATCGTAGAAGACTTTTTCGACGGTCATCTTGTTCATGGTCAGCGTACCAGTCTTATCAGAAGCGATGATTTCAGTTGAACCAAGTGTTTCTACTGCTGGCAACTTACGAACGATAGAGTTTCGTTTTGCCAAAACTTGAGTACCAAGGGCAAGAACGATGGTTACGATAGCTGGGAGCCCTTCTGGGATAGCTGCAACGGCAAGGGCAACAGAGGTCATCAACTCACCGAGTGGATTTTTCCCTTGAATGAAAACACCCACTACAAAAGTAACAAGGGCAATGACCAAGATAGCATAGGTCAAGACCTTAGAAAGGTTGTTCAAGTTTTGTTTGAGTGGGTGTATCCGTCTCATCCGCATCTTGAAGCATACCAGCGATATGACCAACTTCAGTGTACATACCCTGTATTGACAACAACACCCATACCCACGACCATAGGTTACGTTTGAGTTTTTGGAAGGCCATGTTGACACGGTCCCCAATACCAGCATCTGCAGCAAGTTCAACTGTCAAGTCTTTTTTTCGACTGGCACAGACTCACCTGTCAGGGCTGCTTCTTCGATTTTAAGAGAGTTGGCTTCTAGCAAACGTAGGTCTGCTGGTACTACATCACCAGCTTCGAGAGCGACGATATCACCTGGTACCAATTCTTTAGAATCAATCTCCGCCATATGACCATCACGAAGAACGCGGGCAGCTGGACTAGACATAGACTTGAGGGCTTCAATGGCTTCTTCTGCTTTTCCTTCTTGATAAACACCAAAGGCAGCGTTAATAATAACCACGGCTAAAATGATAATGGCATCTGCGATATCTTCCCCACCAGAAGTCACAACTGACAAAATAGCTGCCGCAACTAGGATGATAATCATCAAATCCTTAAATTGCTCGATAAATTTGACCAGGATTGATCGTTTCTCGCCTTCTTCGAGTTCATTGTGGCCAAATTCTGCAAGGCGCTTTTCCGCCTCACTTGATGACAAACCTTGCTCGGTCGCATCCACAGCCTTCAAGACCTCTTCAGGGCTCTGAGTGTAAAACGCTTGGCGTTTTTGTTCTTTTGACATGTGTCTCCTCCTTGACATTGTGTGCAAAACAGACTCTCTTTTCCCTCATCGTATCTTTTCACGACAAACAAAAAGAGACCTGTTAATCATAACAAGTCTCGCTGTTTAAGATAGTGCCGGAAAGCATACTTTTCAGTATAAAATTCGGAATGACGACACTATCACAGGTTTCTGCCAGCTACTCCCTTGAGTAGTTCTATTATACCAAATTTTGAAAAGTTTTCAAAGAGTAAAAACTGCCTTATTTGAATTTTCCCTTGAAAACCAGTATAATGGTAGAATGCTATGTGACTAGAAAGGAAGTTGAATGAAGCAATCTATCTCAAATCTCAAGTTAGCTGAGCGTGGGGCCATTATCAGTATTTCGACCTATCTGCTCTTGTCTGCAGCAAAATTAGCAACTGGTCATCTTCTGCATTCATCCAGTTTGGTGGCTGATGGTTTTAACAACGTCTCGGACATCATTGGAAATGTGGCCCTCTTAATCGGGATTCGGATGGCGCGCCAGCCTGCAGACCGTGACCACCGTTTTGGTCACTGGAAGATTGAGGATTTGGCTAGCTTAATCACTTCCATCATCATGTTTTATGTCGGTTTCGATGTACTTCAGGATACCATTCAAAAAATTCTCAGTCATGAAGAAACGATCATTGACCCTCTTGGTGCAACCCTAGGAATCATTTCTGCAGCGATTATGTTTGTAGTTTATCTCTACAATACTCGCCTCAGTAAGAAATCCAACTCCAAGGCACTAAAGGCTGCCGCTAAGGACAATCTTTCTGATGCTGTTACCTCACTTGGTACTACTATTGCCATCCTGGCTAGCAGTTTCAATTATCCCATTGTGGATAAACTGGTTGCCATTATCATCACTTTCTTTATCTTGAAGACTGCCTATGATATCTTTATCGAGTCTTCCTTTAGTCTTTCAGATGGATTTGACGATCATCTGCTTGAGGACTATCAAAAGGCCATTATGGAAATTCCCAAAATTAGCAAGGTTAAATCTCAAAGAGGTCGCACCTACGGTAGCAATATCTACCTGGATATCACGCTGGAGATGAATCCTGACTTGTCTGTTTTTGAAAGTCATGAAATCGCGGATCAGGTCGAGTCTATGCTGGAAGAACGTTTTGGGGTTTTTGATACCGATGTCCATATTGAGCCAGCACCTATACCTGAGGATGAAATTTTAGACAATGTCTATAAAAAATTGCTTATGCGCGAGCAATTGATTGACCAAGGAAATCAACTGGAAGAACTCTTGGCTGACGATTTTGTCTATATTCGTCAAGATGGAGAACAGATGAATAAAGAGGCCTATAAGGCCGAAAAAGAGTTGAATGCAGCTATCAAGGATATTCAAATCACTTCCATCAGTCAGAAGACCAAACTCATTTGCTATGAGTTAGATGGTATCGTCCATACCAGTATCTGGCGTCGCCACGAAACATGGCAAAATATCTTTCATCAAGAAACTAAAAAAGAATAGAGAAATCCTGTCCATGAGACGGGATTTTTCTATTCTTCTAGCTATCAAAGTCACTGAGATACTCATAGCGTTCGTATTTTTCAAGGAGTGCTTCGTTTTTCTCATCCAGTTCTTTTTGAAGAGTAGCTAGCTTACCAAAGTCGGAGCCGTTAGCCTGCATCTCCTCTTCAATAGCAGCGATACAGTTTTCCAAGGCTTCAATATCGCCTTCAATGCTTGCCCACTCCTGCTTTTCTTGGTAGGTCATGCGTTTCTTGTCTTCTCTGACCTTGACCACTTTTTCCTTTTCGGCTTTTTGCACTTGATTGGCCATCTCTGTTTCAAAGACTTTTTCATCAAGGTAGTCGGTATAATGACCAAAGAATGGACGAATCTTGCCATCTTCAAAAGCCAGAATCTTGGTCGCTACCTTATCCAAGAAATAGCGGTCGTGACTGACTGTCAAAACTGGCCCTGCAAAACCTTGCAAGAAATTCTCCAAAACTGTCAAGGTCGCAATATCTAGGTCATTTGTCGGTTCGTCCAAGAGAAGAACATTTGGTTTTTCCAAGAGCAGTTTGAGGAGATAAAGACGTTTTTTCTCTCCCCCAGACAATTTCTCAATCAAGGTTCCATGCGTCGAACGTGGGAAAAGGAACTGCTCCAGCAGCTCTGCAATCGAAGTCGTAGAACCACCGCTGGTCTTGACCTCTTCTGCCACTTCCTGCAAGTAATTGATCACTCGCTTGCTCCCATCCAAGCCCTCAATTTGCTGAGAGAAATAGGCGATTCGAACAGTTTCCCCAATCACAACTTGTCCTGCTGTCGGCTCAAGAATGCCTGCAATCAAGTTAAGTAGGGTTGATTTCCCAACACCGTTGTCCCCAACAATTCCAATACGATCTTTAGCCTGCACCAAGAGATTAAAATCTTGCAAAATAGTCTTGTTTTCATAAGCAAAGGAAACATCCTGAAACTCGATGACTTTCTTCCCAATACGACTGGTTTCAAAGTTCATGGTCAAGTCTATCTCAGCACTACTGCCTGAAACTTCCTTTTTCAAGTCATGGAAACGATTGATACGAGCCTGCTGCTTGGTCGCACGCGCCTGCGGTTGTCTGCGCATCCAGGCCAATTCTTGTTTGTAGAGTTGTTCTTTTTTGTGAAGAAGAGCCACGTCACGCTCATCCTGTTCCGCCTTAAGGCGAACATAGTCCTGATAATTCCCTTGATACTCGGTCAATCCAGCTCGATCCAACTCGAAAATCCGTGTTGACAAAGCATCCAAGAAATAACGATCGTGGGTAATAAAAAGGACGGTCTTCTTGGAATTTTTCAAAAAGAGGGTCAGCCACTCGATGGTCGCAATGTCCAGATGGTTGGTTGGCTCATCCAAAAGCAAGAGGTCGTGATTGCCAAGTAAGACTTGCGCCAACTGGACCCGTCTTCTCAGACCACCTGACAATTCTCCAACTGGAGTAGATAAGTCCTGAATACCCAGCTTGCTAAGAACCGTCTTGACCTGACTCTCAATTTCCCAAGCTTGGAGAGAGTCCATCTCTGCCATGACACGTTCCAAACGCGCCTGATTGTCCTCACTGTAGTTGAGCATGATCAATTCATACTCACGAATGAGCTGGATTTCCTTGAGATCGCTAGATAGAACCGTATCCAAGACCGTCTTGCTATCATCAAAATCAGGATCTTGAGTCAAGTAACCAATCTGGTAATCATTTTTAGCTGAAAAAGGACTGACATCCCCATCAAAACCAGAAACACCAGAAAGAACATCTAAAAGTGTGGTCTTCCCTGTTCCATTGACACCAATCAGACCAATTCTGTCTAGGTCATGGATAATAAATGAAATATCCTTAAACGGTCTTGTCACCTACGGATTTACTTAGTTTTTCAACGATAAAATCACTCATTTTTTCTCCCTTAGATAAGCATGGATGGCTTGACGGTCATTCTCCAAGTCACCATCGACAATGGCAAACTCTATCTCTGTTAAAATTTCTCCCAAGTCTGGGCCCGGCTGATAACCATATTCCTTGATCAAAATACCACCGTTGATTTGGATTTCTTTCTTGTCATGAATGGTCAAACTCTGGTAGGTTTCTGTGATGACTTGTTGGTTGACTTGTTTTCCCTGAGCCTGACGAAGATTTTCAGCCTGTAAAAGTAAATCTAAATCAAAGCGATAACAATCGCGCTTGCTCAATTCTCCCTTTTCACGCAAGGTCAAAATAGTCAGCAAATCCTGAACTTGCTTGGCAAACTGGCGTGAGGTCTTCCAATCCTTCAAAAATGGCTGCGCATTTTCAATATCCAAAGCCCACAGTAGAGCCGCCCAGGCTTGTTCAGAGGATTCAAAAGTAAAACTAGTCTCCAAATCAAACAGTCTGTTGAGCTTATCCTGGCTAGATGCCATATCAGGGAGATAGTCATAAGCTTGACTCTCAATCATGGAAGCCAAACCCCTTCTCCAAAATGGAGCCAGCAAGAGTTTATCAAACTCAACAAAAGTACGCTCCACAGAAATTTTCTCCAAAAGTGGCGTCAAAGTCTTCATAGCTTTAAAGGTTTCTGGCTCAAGTTCAAAGCCAAGACTGGCCTGAAAACGGAAGCCACGCATAATCCGCAAAGCATCTTCGTTGAAACGCTCACTAGCCACGCCAACCGCCCGCAAGACTTGATTTTCCAAATCTTCTAAACCATGAAACAAGTCAATGATTTCGCCTGTCTCGTCCAAGGCAAAGGCATTGACTGTAAAATCACGGCGCTTGAGGTCTTCTTCTAACGAGCGAACAAAAGAAACCGCACTAGGTCTACGATAGTCCACATAGACATCTTCTGTCCGAAAAGTAGTCACCTCGTACTCCTCATCCCCATCTAAAACCAAGACGGTTCCATGTTCGATTCCGATATCGGCTGTTCGCGGAAAAATCTGCTTGGTTTCTTCTGGATAAGAAGACGTCGCAATATCCACATCATGGATAGGACGATTGAGGAGGGCATCTCGAACAGAGCCCCCAACAAAATAGGCTTCAAAACCTACTTCTTTAATTTTTTCTAATACTGGTAAAGCCTTCTGAAATTCAGAAGGCATTTGCGTTAATCTCATAATAAGTGTTCTAATCCATAGACAAGCTCATGACGCTTGACAACTTCTTTAATTCCCAAATTCACCCCTGTCATGAAGGAGCTGCGATCATAGGAGTCATGACGGAGGGTCAATCCTTCTCCCTGATTGCCAAAGATGACTTCCTGATGGGCTACCAAGCCTGGCAAACGAACTGAGTGGATCCGCATGCCATCAAAGTCAGCACCACGAGCACCTGCAATCAATTCTTCCTCATCAGGCGCACCTTGCTGGGTAGACTCTCGAACTTCTGCCATTAACTCAGCTGTTTTAATAGCTGTTCCACTCGGAGCATCCTTTTTCTTGTCATGATGGAGCTCGATAATCTCCACATTTGGGAAATATTTAGCAGCCTGCCTTGCAAAATTGCATAAGCAAGACAGCACCCTAAGGCAAAGTTAGGGAGCAATCAAGCCACCCAAGTCTTGAGCACGAGAAAATTCTTTTTAGCTCTGCAATTTCTTCACTTGTGAAACCTGTTGTTCCAACTACTGGAGCAAAGCCATTTTCAAGAGCAAAGCGTGTATTTTTCATAGGCAACAGCTGGTGTAGTAAAGTCTACCCAGACATCCGCTTCAAAAACCGACCAAATCAGCCTTATCCTTGAAAACAGGAATACCCTGCCATTCTGACTCAGACTCAAAAGGATCCAAAACTGCTACCAAGTCCAAGTCTGGATCAGCCAAGACCATCTGACAAGCAGCCTGGCCCATCTTTCCCTTAAAACCAGCAATAATTACTCGAATACTCATCTCTACTCCTGTCTAAGATACAAAGCCTGTAGGAACACAAAGTGAAAATAGGAGTTCTGATCAAGAAGTGTCTACTCCTTTGGAAGAACTATCTTTTTCACACAGGGTTCAGGCGTGTTCATTTGCTAACTTCTTAACTAAGCTAAAAGTCCCAACTAAATCACTGGAATATAACCTAGAGCAATACTTCCTGCTCCTAGGTGGGTTCCAATGACACTACCAAATGTAGCAAGTGAAATATCCGTACCTACTCCAGATTCAAGTAAGTGCTGACGCAATTCTTCAGCCTTTTCAGGAGCATTCCCGTGAATGACAATGATACGGTATTGGCCTGAAGCTGTGGCTTCCTTGATAATCTCAATTAAACGCTTGGTTGCTTTCTTTTCAGTACGAACTTTTTCGTACACTTCAATCACACCTTGGTCGTTGAAATAAAGAATTGGCTTAATGCTTAGCAGATTGCCCAAAATAGCAGCCCCATTTGAAAGGCGTCCACCTTTCACCAAGTGATCCAAATCATCCACCATGATGAAAGCAGATGTATGACTAATTTGTATAGCTAACTTATCCTGAATGATAGCAAAATCATCGCCTTGGTCTTTCCAGTTAAAGACATTTTCAACCATGATGCCCAGAGGAGCACTTGTAATCAAGGTGTCTGGGAAAGCAATGGTTAAACCCTCATATTCTTCTATCATATACTGGATATTTTGGTAAAAACCTGAAATTCCAGAAGATAGGAAAAGCCCTAAAGCATGGGTATAGCCTTGTTCTTTGAGCAAAGTTAGAATCTCATCTAACTTGGCAATACTTGGTTGACTGGTCTTAGGCAATTCAGAAGCCTGAGCCATTTTTTGGTAAAATTCCTCAGCAGTCAGATTGATACCTTCGACATACTCCTCACCATCAATATTGACAGGAATATCCAAGACAAATAAATCTTCTCTTTGCAAGGTATCTGCACTGAGATAGGCAGAGGAATCTGTGATAACAGCTAATTTCATATTAGAACTCCAAATTGATTCCTGGTAAGTCTAATGCAATTTCAGTTACTTCGTAAGTCAAACGGTTGAGCATGTTCAAACATGGACGAGCCAAAGTTTCAACTTCCTCTTGATTAAACTCACTTGGTTCATTTACAATACGACCTTCCACATGGTTAACTTGGGAAATCGTTCCACTGATAACAAATTTGTCAAAGACAATCATAAAACTTAAGACAACCACTAAAGAAGTCACTTGATTTTCTTGGTCATGTTGGAGTAATTGGAAGTTCACATCCACCTTAGTTTCAGGAGCTCCATTTTCATTTTCCCATTCAAAATTACGCGCATCAAAATGATACTGACTGACAAATTCTTGTTCACGTTTAAGATTCATGTCTTTCTCCCTCGGCTACAATATTATAAGCTATTGTACCATAATTTTTTATTTTCATCTAGTTTTCTAGGATTTAGTCAATCCCGATTTCAGCTCGAACTACGTCTGCGATGGTATCAACATAGTAGTCTACTTCTTCTGTTGTAGGCGCTTCTGCCATAACACGCAAAAGGGGCTCTGTTCCACTTGGGCGTACTAGGATACGGCCATTCCCTGCCATTTCTTCTTCCATCTTCTCGATGATAGCCTTAATAGCTGGCACTTCCATAGCCTTTTCCTTCATGGCATTTTCCACTCGGATATTGACTAATTTTTGTGGATAGATGGTTACTTCTGCTGCCAACTCTGACAAGCTCTTACCAGTTTCCTTCATGATTCTAGTCAATTGAACAGCAGATAATTGGCCATCACCTGTTGTATTGTAGTCCATCAAGATGACGTGACCAGACTGTTCACCACCGAGGTTGTAGCCTGATTTTCTCATTTCTTCCACAACATAGCGGTCGCCAACTGCAGTGACTGCCTTGTTAATGCCTTCACGGTCCAAGGCCTTGTGGAAGCCAAGGTTGGACATAACAGTTGTCACAATTGTATTTTGCGCCAATTGTCCTTTTTCAGAAAGATATTTTCCGATGATGTACATAATCTTGTCACCATCAACGATCTCACCATTTTCATCAACAGCAATCAAGCGGTCACTATCCCCGTCAAAGGCCAAACCAATAGCTGCCCCGCTTTCTTTGACCACTTCTTGAAGGGATTCTGGGTGGGTTGAACCAACATTAAGGTTGATGTTAAGACCATCTGGTGTTTCCCCGATAACAGTTAATTGAGCACCAAGATCTGCAAAGATTTGACGGGCACTTGTAGAAGCTGCTCCATTGGCTGTGTCCAAGGCAACTTTCATTCCTTCAAGAGGAGTTCCAGTTGAAACAAGGTAGCCTTCATACTTACGCAAGCCTTCTGGGTAATCTACCAAGGTTCCCAAGCCTTCTGCACTTGGACGAGGAAGAGTATCTTCTACAGCATCTAACAAGGCTTCAATTTCTGCTTCTTTTTCATCATCTAGTTTGAAGCCATCACCGCCAAAGAACTTAATTCCATTATCAAGGGCTGGGTTGTGGCTAGCAGAAATCATGACACCTGCACTGGCTCCCTCAGTTTTTACCAAGTAAGCTACTGCTGGTGTTGCAAGGACACCAAGTTTGTAGACGTGAATCCCTACAGAGAGGAGACCTGCCACCAAGGCAGATTCTAGCATTTCTCCAGAAATACGTGTATCACGTCCTACAAAAACTTTCGGTGCTTCCGTTTCATGTTGGCTAAGAACATAGCCTCCAAAACGTCCTAGCTTAAAAGCCAATTCTGGCGTTAATTCTACGTTAGCTTCTCCACGGACTCCATCAGTTCCAAAATATTTACCCATTTTTATAAAATCCTTTTCCTATTTTTAATTCGTTTTTGAACTAGTTGCTTTCGTTGACGAAGATGTCTCCGACGAACTGCTTGTTGTTGAATTTGATGTACTTGAACTTGCTGCTACTGGTTTTGTAGTCACCTTCATTGTTGTGTCGAACGGAGTAATAACTGCCGGTAAGACAACACCATTGCGATCGATTGCCTGCAAAGGTACTGAACCACTATAATTTCCTGTAATCCGTTCGCTAGTTGGTAAAAGCGCAATAATACGATCAATTTTAGCTAGTGTTTCTTGGTCAGTTGTGACAGAAACTCGTTCGTTTGACACGGTTACACTATCAATTTGTAGCTTGGAATCAATCTGGCTTTGGTCAACTTGTGGCACAACAATCATCCCATCTCGCTTAACCTTCTTCCCAACTTTCACTGTAATCTTTTGAGGCGTTGCCACAGCGGTCAATCCGCTTGGAAGATTTTCAATATTCAAGGGAACTTCAATCGTTCCAACACTGGCATCCGTCAAATCCGCTGTGACCTTAAACTTACGAGTGCTCTCCTGCATTTCGCTGGCCAAGGTCACACGATTAGCTCCGGTTAATATCACTGAAACTTCTGATGCAAATCCACTAATGAAATACTGGTCATTATCATAGTGAATATCGATAGGAACGTTCGTTATCGTATTGGTGTAGGTTTCTGATTTGACCTGCCTTGCGGTATTGCTATTTTGAAAGTTGGTTGACGTTGCATAGATAAATAAGACACAAGCAAAAAAGAGAGATGAAATGATATATAGACTATTTTTTCTCATATTTCCAACCTCCTAGCAAACGGTCCTTGAAACTGACTTTTTCCTCAACAGCTGGCAAAAGAATTGCTCGTAGCTCTGCTTCAAATTCTTCAATCGTCAAGTCGTGCTTGAAAACACCGTTATAGGTAATAGAAATGCCTCCTGTTTCCTCTGAGACGATGAAAGTCAAGGCATCGGATACTTCTGACAAACCGATAGCCGCCCGGTGTCTGGTCCCAAATTCCTTGGAAATCCCTGTGCTTTCTGTCAAGGGAAGATAGGCAGAGGTTACTGCTATTCGATTTTCTCTGATAATCACAGCACCATCGTGTAGAGGAGTGTTGGGAATAAAAATATTGATGAGGAGTTCTGCCGAAATTTTGGCATCCAAGGGAATTCCTGTCGCGATGTATTCTTGTAAGGTCCGAACTCGTTGAATGGCAACCAGAGCACCAATCTTACGGGGACTCATATATTCAACCGACTTGACAAAGGCACGAATCATTTGCTCCTCTGCACTAATTTGAGCAGTAGAAAAGAAATCTGTCGCCCTTCCCAAGCGTTCCAAACCAGTCCGAATCTCTGGAGAGAAGATAACAACCGCAGCAATAACCCCATAGGTGATAATCTGATTAATCAACCAAGAAATCGTTGTTAAACCAAGGATATTGGCCACAACCTGGGCTAATACAAAAATCACGACCCCCCGCACCAAAATCATAATCTTGGTGCCAGCTATCGCTTTTGTAAAACGATATAAAATATAGGCCACAATCAAAATATCAAACACATTGATGGCAATACTCCAAGGACTAGAAAACAAGCTAGTCCAATATTGCAGGTTGGATAATTGTTGAAAGTTCATCTGCTGTCTCCTCTCTGTCCAAACACGTTCCTTTCTATTATACCATTTTTCTGACATTTTTTTCCCTATCCTACTTCATTTTAAATTAAAGAAAAAATATGATAAAATAAACTGACTAGAAAAAACAAAGGAGAAACCATGTCTCAACTCTATGATATTACCATTGTAGGTGGTGGTCCTGTCGGGCTTTTTGCAGCCTTCTATGCCCATCTACGCCAAGCCAAGGTCCAAATCATCGACTCCCTTCCCCAACTAGGTGGCCAACCTGCTATTCTCTATCCTGAAAAGGAAATCCTCGACGTCCCAGGTTTCCCAAATCTGACTGGAGAAGAGTTGACTAACCGTCTAATCGAGCAATTAAATGGATTTGATACCCCTATTCATCTCAACGAAACGGTTCTTGAGATTGAAAAACAAGAAGAAAGATTTGTCATCACAACTTCTAAAGGAAGGCACCTGACTAAAACAGTTATCATCGCTATGGGTGGCGGTGCCTTTAAACCACGTCCTCTAGAACTAGAAGGCGTTGAAGGCTATGAAAATATCCACTACCACGTTTCCAACATCCAGCAATACGCTGGTAAGAAAGTGACGATTCTTGGTGGAGGAGACTCGGCTGTGGATTGGGCTTTGGCTTTTGAAAAAATTGCACCAACTACCCTTGTTCACCGCAGAGATAATTTCCGCGCCTTGGAGCACAGTGTTCAAGCCTTACAAGAATCATCTGTATCCATCAAGACACCATTCGTTCCTAGCCAACTCCTTGGAGATGGAAAAACGCTTGACAAGTTGGAAATCACAAAAGTTAAATCTGATGAAACAGAAACTATTGACCTAGACCACCTCTTTGTCAACTATGGTTTCAAATCTTCTGTCGGTAACCTTAAAAACTGGGGTCTGGACCTCAACCGTCACAAGATTATCGTCAACAGCAAACAGGAATCCAGCAAAGCAGGTATCTATGCTATCGGTGACTGTTGCTACTATGAAGGAAAAATTGATCTGATTGCGACAGGCCTCGGAGAAGCTCCAACTGCTGTCAACAATGCTATCAACTACATCGACCCTGAGCAAAAAGTACAACCAAAACACTCTACTAGTTTATAAAAAAAGAACCACGAGTCACATAGGATTCGTGGTTTTATAGTTCATCGGCTAATTTGTTAGATCATATTTCCCCCTTCTTTAACAAAAATAAAAATGCCTATCAAACTGATAAAACATGTGATATAATAGGGACGGCACTAACAATACGCCTTGGAAAAGGAGGTATTACAGATGCTAGAACTTCTCAAAATAGTACTTATCGCAGTCATCGAGAGTATCATCTCATGGCTGGTGACTCGTTGGTTAGACGATCACTTCGACAAGTAACCTTCCTGGTTAGTGCTATCTAACCCAGAAAAAAATCCCCTCAGTATTGCAGTACCGAGGGGATTTCTGTTAGCACTAAAATGCTAGAACTTCTCAATTCCCCTTTATTATCTCACATACTCTATTTAATTGTCAAGAAAGAGGTGTTTTATATCTTTATAACTCATCGGCTATCTTATTGATTTTTCTGAGTCTGTGGTTAACACCACTTTTGGTCAGAGGAGTGCTGAGACTATCTGCTAACTGCTGGATAGAGTAATCTGGGTGCTGAATTCGCAACTGCGCTACCTCCTGCAAATCTACTGGTAGATTTTCTAGGCCCATGATATCTTTGATTTTGCTGATATTGTTGATAGTCTTCATGCTGGCAGAAACTGTCCGAGCGATATTAGCTGTCTCGGCATTATTGGCTCGATTAAGGTCGTTACGGGTTTCTCGCAAAATCTTAACCCGCTCAAAATCATCACGCGCCTTCATGGCTCCGATGACAATCAAGAAGTCCATAATATCTTCGGCTCGCTGGAGATAGGTCACAGCCCCCTTCTTGCGTTCAAGCACCTTGGCATCCAGTAAAAACTGCTGGAGAAGAGAGGCAATCCCTTGCGCGTGGTCCAGATAAACAGAACTGATTTCCAACTGGTACTTGCCTGACTCAGGGTCACGAATGCTGCCATTTGCCAAGAAAGCGCCACAGAGATAGGCACGGCCTGCTTCCTCGTCTGATAAAATCGCCCTCATCAATACCTGTTTCCAGACCAAAGAACGAGTCTGCCAAGTGCAAATCACTCAATAAGTCCTGCACCTTTTTCATCTGTAAAAACGGTATAGACCCGATTCTTACGAAGATTGCTCCGTTGGTGGTGTCGGATTTCCGATTTGATTTCGTAGAAATGGAGAAAAGGACTCATAGAGGTGCCGAGCCAGTTTGGCATTTTTCTGTCACGACAGACAAGGTCAAGCCCGAGGTCGAGAGACCGATGCTACCAGACATCTTGATAATGGCAGATAATTCATGCCGGCTCAGATGGTGCTGACCTAGAATTTCTTCTTTTACTGCTACTGTGAAACTCATTTTCTCACCTTTATAATGCGCATCAACTCATCCACGATCAAATCTCCATCGTGGAAGGCACCCCCATTTTCCAGACGAAGGAAGTTGGATGAAATCACACGCGGAACTTGCTTACAAAGACCAGCAAAATCATGTTCCACCTGCACCAAGTATTCATCAAAACGGTTGGAATTCATGTATTCCTGAGGCACTTTTTCGATATTCACCAAGACAGTGTCGATAAAAGGTCGGCCAAGGTGACGATGCAAGACTTCCACATGGTCACTATCTGTAAAGTGTTCCGTCTCCCCACGTTGGGTCATGATATTGCAGACATAGGCGATTTCTGCCTTGGTTTCCAAAAGCGCCTGCCCGATTTCCTTAATCACGATATTGGGCAAAATCGAGGTAAAGAGAGAACCAGGTCCGAGGACAATCATGTCACTTTCAAGAATGGTCTGCACCACTCGACGGCTAGCCAGAGGCGTATCATCGTTAAGGGTATTGGTCACATAGACATGGTCAATCATGCCTGGATGGTCTGCAATATGACTCTCTCCAGCCACCTCTGTCCCATCCTGAAAGACTGCGTGTAGGGTCAAGGGATGGTCACTGGAAGGATAAATCTTCCCAGTTGTATGGAAAAATTTGCTCAGTAACTGCATGGCATTGTAGGTCGAACCCTGCATTTCTGACAGGCCAGCAATAATGAGATTTCCCAACGGATGGCCAGCAAAGGCTCCTGCATCCTCAGAAAAGCGATACTGAAAGACTTTCTCATAAAACTTAGGCATATCCGACATGGCCACAAGGACATTGCGAAGATCACCTGGCGGTGTCAACTGCTGCATATTTTTTCTGAGTTCACCTGAAGAACCACCATCATCCGCCACCGTTACGATAGCAGCGATTTCCACATCTTTTTCCCGCAGACTTTTTAGAATGACAGGGATCCCAGTCCCTCCACCAATCACCGTTATTTTTGGTTTTCTCATGAACGGTTTACCGTTTCCTTTCTTCGGTCTTTGTCGCGATGCCCTTCATTAACAGGCCAATTCTTGGATAAGTCCTGCGCCAAGCGTTTAGCAAAGGCCACACTACGGTGTTGTCCACCTGTACAACCCATGGCAATGGTCAAAACGGACTTCCCTTCCTTTTGGTAACTTGGTAAAATCGGCTCAATCAAGGCCAACAAATGCTGATAAAAGTCTTCTGACTCAGGATGGTTCATGACATAATCATAAACTGGTTCATCCACACCCGTTTGGTTTCTCAGTTCTAGAAGGTAATAGGGATTTGGCAAGAAACGGACATCAAAGACTAGGTCCGCATCAATTGGGATTCCATATTTAAAACCAAAAGACATGACTTCGATACGGAAAGACTGGGCTTGCTCTTGATCTGAAAACTGCTCTGCAATGGTTTTACGCAGCTCACGAGGAGTAAGTTCAGTCGTATCCACCACATTTTGACTCATATTTTTCAAAGGTGCCAAGAGTTCACGTTCCAACTTGATTCCATCTAAAATACGACCGTCTGCTGCTAGTGGGTGACTCCGTCTGGTTTCCTTGTAACGAGCAACCAATTCCTTATCAGCTGCATCCAAAAAGAGAATTTTGAAATCCAAATCATCTTGATTTTCCAACTCATCCAAGACAGCTTGAATTTCTGAAAAGAAAGAACGGCTACGCATATCCACTACCAAGGCCAACTTATGGTCATCTTCCTTTGTTTCCACCAACTGCAAAAACTTAGGCAAGAGGGCTGGCGGCATATTATCAATAGTAAAATAACCCAAATCTTCGAAGGACTGAATGGCAACTGTTTTCCCTGCACCACTCATTCCTGTCACAATCACCAAGTGAAGTTGTTTCTTTGTCATCTTTTTCTCCTTATATCAAAAGAAGTTTGGCAACACCAAACTTCAACTAGCTTATCCAATCTCTGCGATGACTTCGATTTCGACTTTTACATCACGAGGAAGACGAGCTACCTCCACAGCTGAACGAGCTGGGAATTCCTCTTTAAAGGCCGTTTGGTAAACCTCGTTAAAAGGAACAAAGTCGTTCATATCGCTCAAAGCAAGTTGTTTTGACAACATGGTCAAAGTCAGTTCCTGCTTCTGCCAAAATAGCACCAATGTTTTTCAAGACTTTTTCGGTCTGTTCTTGAATCGTTTCTCCAACGATTTCCCCAGTTTCAGGAGAGAGAGGAACTTGACCACTAGCAAACAAAAGGTTGCCAACGATTTTTCCTTGAACATAGGGTCCGATAGCCTCTGGAGCTTTGTCTGTATGAATTGTTTTTGCCATTTTCTTTTCCTCACAATTTTTCTAAGATTGCATCCCAAGCCTCATCCATCCCTGCCTTGCTGACAGATGAAAAGAGGATGAAGTCGTCACTTGGGTCAAAGTTTAATTTCTTTTTGATTGCTGATTCATGCTTGTTCCATTTACCACGAGGAATCTTGTCCGCCTTGGTTGCCACAATGATGACTGGAATCTCATAATACTTGAGAAATTCGTACATCTGCACATCATCTGCTGACGGATCATGACGAAGGTCAACTAGACTGACCACTGCACGGAGATTTTCCCGAGTCGTTAAGTACTCCTCTATCATTCGCCCCCACTTTTCACGTTCCTTTTTAGAAACACGGGCATAGCCATAACCAGGAACATCCACAAAGCGCATCTTGTCGTCAATGTTAAAGAAATTAAGAAGCTGGGTTTTACCAGGTTTACCTGATGTTCGGGCTAAATTCTTGCGGTTCAGCATTGTGTTGATAAAGCTAGATTTACCAACATTTGAACGTCCTGCTAGAGCAATCTCTGGAAGTTCATCCTGTGGGTAGTGGGATTTATTAGCCGCACTGAGCAAGATTTCAGCATTATGTGTATTAAGTTCCATAGTCACCTCTAGGCTGTTTCTAGGATTGGTTTATCCGTTCCATCGACAGCTTCTTTAGTGATGCGAACCAATTTCACATTTTCCTGACTCGGTACTTCAAACATGACGTCTAGCATGGTTTCTTCGATGATCGAGCGAAGACCACGCGCACCCGTTTTACGTTCGATGGCTTTATTGGCAATCTCTTGAAGAGCTTCGTCGTCAAATTCCAACTCAACATCATCATAAGAAAGCAAGGTTTGGTATTGTTTGACCAAGGCATTTCTTGGTTCTTTCAAGATGCGAACCAAGTCATCAACCGTCAATTGCTCAAGAGCTGCAAAGACAGGCAAACGTCCAATCAACTCTGGGATAATACCAAATTTTTGAATATCTTCTGCAATGATTTCTTGCATGTATGAGCTGTTTTCGTCAATCGCCTTATTATTTTGACCAAATCCGATGACTTTTTCACCCAGACGTTGTTTGACGATTTCTTCAATGCCATCAAAGGCACCACCCACAATGAAGAGGATATTTTTAGTGTCCACTTGAATCATCTCTTGTTGTGGATGCTTGCGTCCACCTTGAGGCGGCACGCTAGCAACGGTTCCCTCGATAATCTTGAGAAGGGCTTGTTGCACACCTTCACCAGAAACATCACGTGTGATAGACACGTTCTCGCTTTTCTTAGCAATCTTGTCAATTTCATCCACATAGATAATCCCACGCTCTGCACGCTCGATGTTAAAGTCAGCAGCCTGTAGGAGTTTGAGGAGGATATTTCCACGTCCTCACCCACATAACCAGCCTCAGTAAGAGCTGTCGCATCTGCGATCGCAAAAGGTACATTCAAGCTCTTAGCCAAGGTCTGAGCAAGGAAAGTTTTCCCTGAACCAGTTGGGCCAATCATCAAGATGTTTGACTTCTGCAAATCCACATCTTCTGACTCTTCACGCGTATCGTGGAAATTGATGCGTTTGTAGTGGTTGTATACAGCTACTGCCAAGGCACGTTTGGCACGATCTTGACCGATTACGTAGTGATTCAAGATGTGGAGGAGTTCGATTGGTTTTGGTACCTCAGACAAGTCTGCCAAGACTTCCTCAGCCAACTCCTCACGAATGATCTCCTGGGCTAACTCCACACATTCATTACAGATAAAGGCATTGTTCCCAGCGATTATTTTTTGTACTTCTTCTTGGCTTTTGCCACAAAATGAGCAATAAACCATCATATCATTATTCCTATTTGTAGGCATGATTTCCTTCCGTTCTATTCTATACTGTCATTTTATCTAAAATAAGGTCATGTAAAAAGCATGGATACTATTGACCAAATTGGTAAAGGCATTTAACCAGAGCAGGACAGAAAGTCCATAGCGCTTTTTACGAAAAGCCTGTGCTCCTGCAAGCAAGCAGACCAAACACAGCATGGCTGTGAAAAAACCAAATATACTACGTTCCATTAGACTTCCTTTCTCTTGCGGTATTGGATGGTAAAATCATAAGGATTTTTCTCATCTTTAGCGTAAAATTTGCTTGAAACTGTCTCAAAAAGAGACAAGTCAAATTCTTCAGGGAAATAGGTATCTCCTTCCACCCGAGCATGAATTTGAGTCACAATCACTTCGTCAAGGTAGGGCTCAAAAGCCTGAAAAATTTGCTTCCCACCGATAATATAGAGATTCTTGTCTTGACCCTGATACCAGTCTAGAACAGACTGGATATCGTGAAAAGTAGCAACCCCATCTATCTTTTCTTCTGGGTTACGAGTCAAAATCAAAGTCTCCCGTTTTGGAAGCAAGCGACGCCCCATCCCGTCAAAGGTCACACGCCCCATCAAGATAGCATGATTCAGAGTTGTTTCTTTGAAGTGTTGCAGTTCTGCTGGCAAATGCCAAGGCAGACGATTGTCCTTACCAATCACACCCTCTTCATCCTGGGCCCAAATAGCTACAATTTTCTTAGTCATGCTTCCATCCTTTTCACTGATAGTACTATTTTATCAAAAAACTCAAAAAAAGACTGGTTTGGAATAGCTTACAGAATAGAAAAAAATCCGTAAGAGGCATCCTACAGATTTTTATATGATTATTCTATTTCTTACAAACCAGGTGCTTGTCCAAGTTCTGCGGCAAGCATCCAAACCGTTTTCTCAAGTTCAGCTTTAGCACCAACAAAGATATCGTTTGTCACATCATCACCTTCTTCATCAGTAACATCCAAAGCTTTTTGGAACAGAGTGATGAGATAACGATAAACATCTAGGACACGTTCCAAGCTTTCTTCAACATTACGGTATTCACCAGCTTCTTCTTCGATTTCACTATGTTGAAGGAATTCTGTCAAAGTAGAGAATGGGCTGCCACCAAGTGTAATCAAACGTTCGCTGATTTCGTCAAGATAGCCATCAAGGCTGTCCATGTATTCATCCATTTTTGGATGCCACACAAGAAAACCACGACCGCGCATATACCAGTGTACTTGGTGCAAAGCAACGTGAGCTACGTACAAATCAGCAACAGCTTGGTTCAATACTTCCTTTGTTTTTGCCAATGCTACTGGCGCTACTTTTGTCAATGATGTTACGTCTTTTACTGCTTCTTTTTTCAATTCTACCATTTTATTTTACCTCGTTTATTATTTTTTGTAACCACTTCTTAATGATTACTACCTTAGTATACTACTAAGTAAAACCAATAGCAAGCCAAATGACTCACATGAGAAAAGTTGCAATAGACTGATAATTTAAGAATTTTTTAGAATGAAACCCAGTCACTTTCAATCTCTCTTAACAGAGATAAAATAAAGAAAAGAGCATACAAATGTACACTCTTTTCTCAGTTTTACATCTTAATACCAGACGCTAACATCCACACGTCCTCGAATCCCTTTAAGAGAGTCAGATGAAGTATATTGCCATCCTTTTTCTCCTGAATAATGAGGATTATTCCAATCAAGCGCATCCGTATAAGCTGCAACCCAGTTTACATGTTGTAAAATATCAGGATGATTCAAACGAGTTTGCAAAAGTTGACGATAGCTATAAACTTTCACGTTTTGGTAACCAGCATGCTTCATGGTTTCCATATATTTATTGATAATTTTAACCCAAGTAGCTGTGTCGGTCGGAGCTTTCTTGGTCTTATTTAAATACTCCCAATTTTCAACATCATAGTAGATTGGATAAGACAAGTTCATCTTGTATTTCTTCAAGAGTTCAATAGTCTGCTTAGCATCATTCTCAGCATCTGTTTCATTTTCGGCATAGGTATAAAGATAAACACCGTAAGGAATTCCAAGACGGTTTAACTCCTTGATATTATGAGCCAATTCCTTGTCCTCAGTTCCACTATAGCCCAAACGAACAATGACTCCATCTACTCCATCATCATCGATGACTTTTTTCCAGTCACTGATACGACCATTGTGTTCACTGACATCGATGACCTTTTTAACTTGATCAGTCCCAACTTGTTCTTCACGATGGTTAAAGAAATAACGTCTGCCATTTCGGTGAACCCAGCCAACATTCAAGTCTTTCTTTTCTTTTAACTCACCTGAGTCAGAAAAAATATAGCGAGCATCATCCATGACTAATTCACCAGTCGCCATAGCACCACTTTCTGTCAAGTAGTAGTTACCCTGCCACTCATCTTTAGCCATGTAACCCCACTTCTTGAAATAATACCACTTTCCGTCTACCTTTTGCCACTCTTGATTAGCATAAGAGCCATCAGATTTTAGATAGAAGTAAGACGAATAGGCTGGATCATAAAGCCATTCATTTTGCATCATGGCACCTTGACCATTCAAGAAATAATTTCCCTGCCATTGACTTTTAGCCATATAGCCCCACTTCTTAAAATAGTACCATTTACCTCCAACAGCGTGCCATTCCTGGTTAGCATAAGAACCATCGGATTTCAGGTAAAACCAATTCTTATAGGCATTATCATAAACCCATTCATTCTTAGCCATATAACCACCTGATTTTAGGTAGTAATTGCCCTGCCACTCATTTTGAGCATAACGACCGTCTGACTTAATATAAAACCAAGCCTTATAGTAGTTATCAAAAATCCACTCACTCTTGGCTTTGGAACCATCAGCCTTTACATAATAATCCCCCTCCCAGTGGGCAGAAGCAGTGGTCTTTACACCTGCACTCGTTTGAGTTTTATTAGAAGACTGATTTTGCTCTGAACTACTTGAAACTGTCGTTGCATCCTGCGAAGTTTTTGCCACTTCAGTTTCATTTGCAGCGACCTGGCTAGTTGCCAATCCTAGTAAGCAGATACTTGCTAATCCAATTTTTCCAATCTTTGTTTTCAATCTTTCCTCTCCTATAAAAAATGGAACAGACATCTCAATGCTGTTCCACCTAGCTTTTGCTACTGATTATTTTACAAAGTCAAGCAAAGCCAAGAAGCTTTCTGCTTCAAGTGACGCACCACCTACAAGGGCACCGTCAACGTCTGGGCAAGCCATGTATGAAGCAACGTTTTCAGGTTTAACAGAACCACCGTATTGAACACGAACTTTGTCCGCCACTTCTTGACCGAAGTCAGCAGCTACAACGTCACGGACAACTTTACACATTTTTTGTGCATCGTCTTGTGAAGCTGATTTACCAGTACCGATAGCCCAGATTGGCTCATAAGCGATAACTGATGCAGCAACTTGATCAGCAGTCAATCCAGCCAATGCAGCAGATACTTGAGCACCTACGAATTCAGCAGCTTTACCAGCTTCGTAAGTTTCAAGTGACTCACCACAACAGATGATTGGAAGCATACCGTTTGCAAAGATTGCTTTTGCTTTTTTGTTGATATCTTCGTCAGTTTCATGGAAGTAGTCACGGCGTTCTGAGTGACCGATAACAACATAGTCAGTACCGATTTCTTTCAAAACTTGTGGGCTTGTTTCACCAGTGAAAGCACCTGCATTTTCAAAGTAGCAGTTTTGAGCAGCAACTTTAAGGTTTGAACCTTTTGCAGCTGCAAGAACCGTTGTCAAATCAAGAGCTGGAGCTGCGATACCTGCTTCAACAAGATCTGATGAAGGAAGTTTTGATGCAACTACTTCAACGAATGCTTTAGCTTCTTCTGGATTTTTGTTCATTTTCCAGTTACCAGCGATAAATGGTTTACGTGACATTTCACATACCTCTTTTTTCAATTTATTTTCTACTTATTTTATCACAATTATACACAGCTTGCAAATCTTACTCGGATTTCAAGCCTGCTTGTAACGATCAATCCTTCCAGAGATCCATAGCATTTCTAAAATCTGCCGATACCTGTGTCAACTGAGGATTGCTTGCTTCTCTCTCTGCCCGCTTGGCCTCTATTTGAGCCACACTTTTGATGCCTTCATGGCGCCAATTTCTCAAAATGGCCTGGATATACTTCCAGTTTGGTTTTCCATTCAAAACCGCTTCACGAAGAGCCTCCTTAATCAAGTCAGCACTGGTTCCATCTTCCTTTAGTGTCTTAGTCAAATCCTCAATCTCAAAAGGAGTCAACAAGCGTCCCAACTCCTGCTGGAAAGTTTCCACCAAATTCTTAAGCTGATTTTGAGGTGTCAACTGGTCTGAACTTGAATGAGCAGCTCCAAGCAAATTATCCAAACGTTCCAATGCCAAACTAGCATCAAAAAGCAATTCGATTTCGCCATTTAATTCGATAGTACGATACTGAAGCAGTCCCCTCTCCGTCAGATTGGAAATGGCCTGATTGACATCCGAAATTTCCTTACCAATCCTTTCAGCAATCTGGCTTGGCGACATTTCATCCAAACCTGTCGTATTTTGCAAATAGAAAAATTGCCAGACCAGAAAATCGTCGCTAGAAGGAAAGAGTTCCTTAAAATGCAAGAGCAGGGCACTCGGTAAAACCAAGTTCCCTGATTTAAAAGCGTCTAAATATGTCATAATTCCTCTTATAAATACCCAAAAGCAGATGCATCATCTTCTATTTTTCTCCAGTCAAAAGGGGTTTCCTGATAGACTGCATAGTTTACCCAGTTACTGAAAAAGAGGGCTGCTGATGAAGACCAACAAAGACAAGGTGTCTGGTTGACATCATCATCCTTAAAGTAATTTTCTGGAATATGTGGATCTAAACCTGCGTCACGATCTCTAAAATACTCTTTTGCCAAGGTATCACGGTCATATTCCAAATGCCCAAAACTATAAATTTCTCGTAAATCACGACTAGCCAAAATTGAAACCCCAACCTGTGGCCCTTCTGATAAAATCTCGAGATTGGTTTTGTTTAAGACCTCTTCCTTAGAAATCTCCGTGTGCCGAGAATGAGGGGAAATGTAGCTATCGTCAAAGCCTCTAAAGAGAAGGTGTCCTTCTTTTAAAGTATCCTGAGGATAGATACCTGATAATTTATTGTCCATCTGGTATTTTTCCACCCCATAACGCAGATAAAGACCAGCCTGAGCCCCCCAGCAGATATGAAGGGTCGAATAGACATGGGTCTTGGACCACTCAAGAACCTGACTAAATTCCTCCCAATAGTCCACTTCCTCAAATGGTAAATGCTCAACTGGAGCACCCGTGATAATCATCCCATCAAAATACTCGTCCTTAACTTCAGGAAAAGTTTTATAAAAGGTCTCCATGTGCTCTGAACGAGTTGTCTTAGAACGGTGGCTTTCCATATAGAGAAAATCAATATCCAGTTGTAGGGGTGTATTAGCCAAATGGCGCAGCAACTGGGTCTCTGTGACCATTTTCTGTGGCATGAGATTTAAAATTAAAATCTTCAAAGGACGGATATCTTGGTGGGCAGCACGTTGATCATCCATGACAAAGATGTTCTCTGTCCGTAAAATCTCAACAGCTGGTAATTTTTTATCAATTCGAATCGGCATAACCCTCTCCTAACTGTACTCTTTCAGGAATCATTGCATATGTTTGAAACTCTTCGAAAATCTCTTCAAACCTCGTCAACGTTGCCTTTCCGTAGATATATGTTACTGACTTCGTCAGTTCTATCTGCAACCTCAAAACAGTGTTTTGAGCTGACTTCGTCAGTTTTATCTGCAACCTCAAAGCTGTACTTTGAGCAGCCTGCGGCTAGTTTCCTAGTTTGCTCTTTGATTTTCATTGAGTATGAAACTAAATCTCAAACATCTAGTCCTTTTATTATACTGCAAGAAGATATAGTTTTCAATTATACTTTTTCTCTAACTAGCTATAGTCTATTTTTATATCCTAATGTAGAGAAAACAGCCCTAGGGACTGTTTTTGATTAATAATGCATCAAAACTTTGTAATCGTAGTCACCGATTTTTTCACGGCCGTTCAATTCATCCAATTCAACAAGAAAGGCACAGCCTGCTACAACACCACCAAGTTTTTCAATCATTTCGATAGTTGCCTTAACAGTTCCACCTGTTGCCAAGAGATCATCTACAATAAGAACACGTTGACCTGGCTTAATGGCATCCGCATGCATAGTCAAGGTATCAACCCCGTATTCTTTTTCGTAGTCAGCAGAAATGACTTCGCGTGGTAATTACCTGGTTTACGAACAGGTGCAAAACCAATTCCCAACTCAAAGGCAACCGGACAGCCCACGATAAAACCACGAGCCTCAGGTCCCACGATCATGTCGATTTTCTTGTCAGTAGCATACTGAACAATTTCACGAACAGCATAGCTATAAGCATTTCCATCAGCCATCAAAGGACTAATATCACGGAAAGTAATACCTTCCTTCGGATAATTTTCAATTGTTGCAATGTAATCTTTTAAATTCATCTTTTTCTTTCTTTCAAAGTTTTTTACTCTCTATTATAGCATATTTTTTAAGAAAGAAAAAAGGAAAAGTTAACTTCAATCATTATCTAACGATTTGACGATTTATGACTAGCCATAGCAATAAAGCCCAAGTTCTTTTTATTCTTATCAAACATTTTATACATAGTTAAAAACTGCTTTCTATTCTCCTTTTTACAAGCATTTACACAAATTTTCAACGTTCCTAGCCAACCTTCGTCATAAATCATACCTGATAATTTCATTAATGTCATTTCACCAGTCAATACTTTCACATCACGATAACCTGATTCTATCATCACCTCTTCCCAACCATCTCGAGTTAAAGGACCTACATTTACATGAATTGCTTGTGACAGTTCCTGTCTGACAGACTCTTTAGCTTCCTTAAGAAGCACATCATGTGTCAAGAGAAGACCTTCAGGTTTTAATACCCTTAGATATTCCATTACACATTTTTTCTTAGCTTGATCGGCTTGCATAGTCAGCATAGCTTCATTTATAACAATATCAAAACTAGCATCTTCATAAGGAAGTTTCATTGCATTTGCTCTTTCAAAACTGATTAAATGAGCAACACCTGCCGTTTCAGCAGATTTTTTAGCCACTTCTAAAGCTTGAGCATCCATATCAACAGCAGTTATCTTACAACCAAAACGCTGTGCCAACTCAATTGCTGTAGTTCCCCTATTACACGCAACCTCTAGTATTCTCTTTTCTTTTGAAAATCCTCCTTCTGCAATTAACCAATCTGTGGCACGTTTTCCACCTGGACGTAAGCGTTTTTTCCCCAATTTTGCTAAAAACTTATGACCTGCTTCTGACATTTGAACACCTCTTTTTTTCTTCATTATAACATAAAATGATATTATCTAACAATTCTAATCTAGTTTTTGATGAACTATAATCAAACGCATACAGTCTGCCATGATTATAGCATAAATCTATTAATTAACTCTCTAGTTCGAATTCAATTGCTCACGTAGTTTACGCATATAGGTTCACTAGTAGATGGTAACCACGGAGTACTTACATCTCAGATGAACGACATGGCTGTCATACTCAAAAAAAAAGAAAGGACGAATTTTGTCCTTTCTCGAGCTTAGCTGACTTCAACCCACTACAGTTGACAAAGATCCGAAAAAACCTGATGAATCGAATGATTCATCAGGTTTAAACAGATATGTTTATTGCAAACAAATCATATCAATTAGAAATCTTAATCTTCTTTCTTCTTGCGAGATACTAGACCAAATCCACTCAAGACTCCAAGAAGTCCAAGTGCCGCAAGGCGAGCATTGTCTTCTGTACCAGTATTTGGCAATTCTTTTTGACCTTCAACATATTTAGGTGTTGCTGGTTGTTTTGGTTGCTCAGGCACTGCTGGCATGTCTGGAGTTACTGGTTTCTCAGGGCTTGTTGGCTCTTGTGGAGAAACTGGTTGTACTGGTTGACTTGGTTCAACCGGTCTTGGAGTTGGCATCTCAACTTTCTTGAAGATATGTCTGATATTTCCATTTGGATCTGTTACAGTCTTCACATATTCATAACCTGGAATTGTTCCTGGCTCTTTAGAACCTGGTTCCGTTGGTTTCAATGGATTTCCATTCTCATCAGTCCAAGTAGTTGTATTTTGCTTACCTGGCTCTGTTTGAGGAATAAGTGGTGTTGAAACTTTCTCATAAACGTGTTCTACATCACCATTTGGAAGTTTCTTAGTCTCTACGAAGCGGTAGCCTGGAATGTCTTTCTTAGGTTGGTCACCATCTTCTGTTGGATAGTTTGGAATCTCATTGCCGTCTTTATCCTTAAATGAAGTCTTAACCTTTTCATAGATGTGTTCTGTGTCTCCGTTTGGAAGAGTCTTAGTTTCTACGAAGCGGTATCCTGGGATATCTTTCTTAGGAGTTATACCTTCTTCAGTAGTTGTCCCTGGAATCACATTGCCATCTTTATCTTTATGAGTTGTTGTAACTTTCTCATAGATGTGTTTTGTATTTCCTTTTTCGTCTACTTCAGTTTTAACAATCTTGTATCCTGGGATATCTTTAGTTGGTTTAGTTCCATCTTCTGTTGGTGAAAGTGGGTTGCCATCTTTATCAACGAATGAAGTATCAGGACGAACTGTTGGTGTATATGTAGCTGTAACTGGTGTACCGTTCTTATCTACACGTTTAACTGTCACGCCTTTAGCTTTTCCTACGAAGTCTTTTTCTGGAGTGAATGTTACTTTACCATCTTTGTCGATAGTGTAAGTTCCTTCTCCTGGTACAACTTTTGTAGTTGTTCCATCTTCGAATGTTGGTGGTACATCTTCATCGATTGGTACATTAGGGTTTCCTGGGTTGAAGACTGGTGTTCCAGTTTGTTGTTGGCCTTTAGGACCTTCAGATTCTGCAGGTGTTCCAACTGGTGTTACCGGAGTTACTGTTGGGGTGTATTTAGCCGTTACTGGGGTACCGTTCTTATCTACACGTTTAACTGTTACTCCTGTTCCCACTCCTGTGAATGTCTTCTCTGGTGTGAACGTTACTGTGCCGTCTGGTGCTACTGTGTATGTTCCTTCTCCTGGAATTGTCTTAGTTGTTGATCCATCTTCGAAGGTTGCTGGTACTTCGTCATCCATTGGTACGTCTGGGTTACCTGGTGTAAATGTTGGTTTGCCGTTTTGTTCTTTACCTTGGATGTCTGTTGTTTCAGCTGGTGTTCCTTCTGGAGTTACTGGAGTTACTGTTGGGGTGTATTTAGCTGTTACTGGGGTTCCATTCTTATCTACACGTTTAACTGTTACCCCTGTTCCCACTCCTGTGAATGTTTTCTCAGGTACAAATGTTACTGTTCCATCTGGTGCTACTGTGTATGTTCCTTCACCTGGAATAACTTTCTCAGTTGAGCCATCTTCAAAGGTTGCTGGTACTTCATCATCCATTGGTACGTCTGGGTTTCCTGGGGTGAATGTTGGTTTACCGTTTTGTTCTTTACCTTGGATGTCTGTTGTTTCAGCTGGTGTTCCTTCTGGAGTTACTGGAGTTACTGTTGGGGTGTATTTAGCTGTTACTGGGGTACCATTCTTATCTACACGTTTAACTGTTACTCCTGTTCCCACTCCTGTGAATGTTTTCTCAGGTACAAATGTTACTGTTCCATCTGGTGCTACTGTGTAAGTTCCTTCTCCTGGAATTGTCTTAGTTGTTGATCCATCTTCGAAGGTTGCTGGAGTATCGTCATCCATTGGTACTTCTGGGTTACCTGGTGTGAATGTTGGTTTACCGTTTTGTTCTTTACCTTGGATGTCTGTTGTTTCAGCTGGGTCTGCAGTTGGAGTTACCGGAGTCACGTTTGGTGTATATTTAGCTGTTACTGGGGTACCATTCTTATCTACACGTTTAACCGTTACGCCTGTTCCTTTACCTGTGAATGTCTTCTCTGGTGTGAACGTTACTGTGCCGTCTGGTGCTACTGTGTATGTTCCTTCTCCTGGGATGACTTTTTCTGTTGAACCATCTTCGAAGGTTGCTGGTACTTCATCATTCATTGGCACCTCATCAGCACCTGGTGTGAATGTTGGTTTACCTGTTTGTGTTTTACCTTGAATATCTGTTGTTTCAGCTGGGTCTGCTGTTGGCGTTACTGGGGTTACGGTTGGAGTGTAAGTTGTTTCTACTTTTGTTCCATTAGTATCTTTAGCAACAACCTTAGCTGGATCTGGTGTGCCTACGAAGTCTTTGTTTGGTTGGAATGTGATAACTCCTGTTGTTGGATCAATTGTGTAGGTTCCAACTTCTTTACCATCTTTAAGAGCTGGCATTGTGGTTACTTCATTACCACTTGGGTCTACCAATTTAACAGTTGTCTTATCAATTGGCGCTACTTCATCACCTTGTTTGAACATCGACTCTGTTTCTTGAGTTTGTGGTTGACCTTGTTTTCCAGTTGTTTCTTTTGGTTCTGCTGTTGGTAGTACTGGGGTTACTGTTGGGGTGTAAGTTGTTTCTACCTTAGTTCCGTTAGTATCCTTCGCTACAACCTTAGCTGGATCTGGTGTGCCTGTGAAGTCTTTGTTTGGTTGGAATGTAATTACTCCTGTTGTTGGATCAATTGTGTAGGTTCCAACTTCTTTACCATCTTTAAGAGCTGGCATTGTGGTTACTTCATTACCACTTGGGTCTAGCAATTTAACAGTTGTCTTATCAATTGGTGCTACTTCATCACCTTTTGTGAACATTGTCTCAGTATCTTGTGTCTGAGCTTGTCCTTGTTTTCCAGAAGTTTCTTTCGGTGTGGCTGTTGGAACTACTGGAGTCACTGTTGGGGTGTAAGTTGCTGTTGCTGGTGTTCCATTCTTATCTTTAACTTCAACAGTTGCTGGATCTGGAGTACCAATAAAGTCTTTGTTTGGTTTAAATGTTACAACACCTGTTAACGGATCGATTACGTATTTACCAACTTCTTTTCCATCTTTTGTTGCTGGAATTTCTGTTGACTCTACCGGTTGTCCATTTACTACAAATTTAGCTGGTTGCTTTTCGTTAATAGTAATTGGAGCTGTTTCATCACCTTGTGTAAATTTAGGTGTTCCTGTTTGCTCTTGACCTTGTTTACCAGTTGAAGTTACGTCTTCTCCTGTTGGTGTAACTGGTGTTACCTCTGGAGTGTATTTACCTTTTGAAGTAACTGGAACTTTGTTTCCTTCTGAGTCAGTTGCTGTTACTGATACTTGTACATTAACACCTTTACCTTCTCCTTTGAATGTTGGAAGTGGTTTGAATGTTACTACACCTGTTGTTGGATCGATTGAATACGTTCCTTCTCCTTCAATTTCAACTTCACCTTTCTCATTAGCTCCTTCTAGTGAGTATGCTGCTGTTGACCAGTCTACGTTTGTTCCATCTGGAGTATTAGTCGCTGTATTTAGTTCAGAGAAACGATCTTTTCCTGATTTAGATGTTTGAGTTTGACCTTGTTTTCCTGTAGTTTTATCTGTTGATGGTTGAACTCCATATACAGTTGGTGTATATGTATTTTCTGTCGCTACCGTTACTGGGTTTCCTGATTCATCATTGAATGTTACATTCGCTGAAACTTTCATCGGTGTAGCTGTTCCTACAAATCCTTCTACTGGAGTGAACGTTACTTCACCTGTTGTTGGATCTACTGTGTAAGTTCCTTGATCAGTTGTTACTGAAGAAACTTTATTACCTGTTGTTGGATCTACCAGTTTGTAATCTGATACTGTAGTTCCTTCTTTTCCATCATTGAAATTGTCGGCCATTGAGTCAGTTTGTTTTTGACCTTGAGCGCCTGATGATTTCTCTGGTTCTGTTACTACGATGTAGTAAGTTGTTTCTGCTACTGCATCTTCTGTAACTTCACCAGCATCTGTTCCATCTACTGTTGGAGTTGTCACAACACCGTTTGAGTCTACTGCTCTTGCTGTTACCTTGTAACGTCCTTTTTGAGATAATACATAAGCATTAGCTTTAGCTAGGTTTGCTTCTGCAGCTGTTTTAAGAGCTGCACGCGCAGTTTCTACCGCTTTTTCAGCTTCTAAAGCTTCTTGACGAGATGCATTAACTGCTGTATCACGAGTTGCTACCGTTCCTTTCGCAGCTTCAATATCCGCTTCAAGTTTCGCTTTAATTTCTTTTGCTATTTCCAGTGTTTTCTGAGCCATTTGTTGGGCTGTTGGCGAAATCGTACGTAATTTTAAGTTATCTAATGCTACTTGAGCATCTTCTACAGCTCTTGTTTGACGATCTACTCTTTCTTGTAAGCTTGCTAAATCATTTTGAGCATCTTGTTGTTCTTTTACAGCTGTTGCTGCCGCTTGAGTTTTAGCTGCAGCTGTACGTTGTGCTTGAATATAAGCTGTTTCTTCTGCTTGAGCTCCATCAAAAGTAGTTACTGTTCCATCTGGTGCAGTTGCTGTTACTTTTGTTTTAATAGTATCAGAATCTGTAGCTGATGTTTTATCATCGATTGTATCTGTGAATGCTACATTTGCTTTAGTAGATTTAATTAAGTCTACTGATGTACCTTTTGTTTCTGAATAACTTGTTGAAGTCCCTGTTGGTTTATCATTTTGAATTGATGCTAAGTCTGTTCCTACTGCTTCACGATAAGCTATATATCCGCTAAATCCTGAAGTTGTTGAAACTTTCCATCCCGCATTCGATTTAGTAGCTGTCACCGTAGACCCATCAGATGCACTCCATTGATCAGATGCAGAATCATAACTTACTTTAATAGTTCGCCCTTGAGTTGAAGAAGTTTGATCATTCGGTAATAATGTTTCTGTTCGGAACACATCACCTACAGCTGTTACTTCACCATTTGTACGAATTTCAGCAATCTTATCAGCTAGACTTGTCGCTGTAGATTTAGCATTCCATGTACGTGTAAATTCGTAAACAAATAACTTAACATCACCGTTAGCTTGTGCTTCTGTATATACACGTCTTTCTGTAAGAATTGAATTATCTCCACTTTCTTCAAGTTGATATGCATCTTCATTTGGAAGTGTATATTTACCTGTCGCACGGTTAAATGTCGCTGTATATTCTTTGTTGTTATGATCTTTAACAGTTACCGTCTCACGTTGTAAGTGTGCTTGTACTTTATCAGTTGTTGCTTTAGCCGCAATACTATCAACACCAACGTATTTTGTAGATTCCGGAGTCACTGTTAAGTTAATAGTTGATTCTCCTGAAGCCGCAACTGCTCCTAATACCGCGCCTTCTTGAACTGCTGTATTTGTAGTACCTGCTGCAACTGTCCAGTTACCATCTTTAGCTACAAGTTTTGTAACTGTTCCATCTGGCATTGTGATTTCTGCTTTGTTAGCTCCATTTGAAATTGTAACTGGTACACTTGTTGCATATGCTTCAACATTCTTAACAGTAATCTTAGGTGCTACTGCGATTGTAATATTTCATGAGCTTCTTGACCATTCATGTTCCATGCAGAAGCCGAGTTATAGTCTTTCGCCATAGCTGCTACAGTAAAGATTCCTGCTTCTGTTGGTTTACCTGTGATTAAACCTGTTTCTGGTGCATAAGTTAACCCCGGAATAGTATCATCAAGTGATACAGGTTTTTCACCATTTTTACCTAAAGTCTTACCATTTAATGTTGTATAAGCAGTAACTGTTTGAGGATTATTCATTGATTTAACAGTTGTTCCATCAGCTGCCACAAATTCTGCTTTTTTAGCAGTTGAACTTGGAGCAGTTTTTGATCCAGCTACAAACTTAGAGCCATCTTCACGTTGATAGTTTGCTCGTGTATCTCTATTTACTCCATCATTATCTACATATTGTAGACTATGGCTTACATCTTCCCCAATAGTAACCATTGTTGAAACACCTTGAATTCTAGGTGCTGTTGAATCTTGCCAACCAATCCAACCAGCTTGTAGGTCACGGAAGTACACTTTTTGCTCAGTATCACCTTTTGCTACAGTTAATTCATAACGGAAGTCGTACACCCCATTCTGGATATTGGCTCCGATATAACCTTCTACAGTATCCGAATTTGCGTTATAGCCTAAACCTGGCGGCAAGTTCATTGGAGTGACTTTCTTGATAGTATAGCCTGCTGTTTTTGCTGCATCGTTTAACTCGAAACGTTTTGTTACATCTTTTAGATAAACATAGTGGTTACCTTGTTCATATGTGTATCCATAAATTTCTGTTGCTAGATATTCATAAGCTCCACCTGATCCATATGGGTTAGTATTATTATTTTGACCACTTGCACGAAGCTTATTATTCCACATCGCTGCTTCACGTCCAAGTTTTTGTGCTTCTGTTTTTGATAACGGAAGGTCAGTACGTGCTCCAGTACCAGGTTGTGGGTTGTTTTTAGCAACTTCTTCTGTGTTTTCTGATTGGAATCCTTTTACATAAATTCTATATGCAGCATTGCTATCTAATTCTTTATACGTTTTACCAGTAGCTGTTGCAAACTCACCGTTTTCTTTTCTAAGTTCGGTAGATGCTAGTGTATACCCTTCATTAGCTGAACGTAGGTTTGAACCTTCTACTAGTTCTTTACCGTTACGCTCATCTTTTGAACCTGTGTTTTCGATAGCGTTTGAGTCAGATTTTTTCTCTGTATTTTCCGCTTTCTTTCCGACAGTTTCTTTACCATTGGTAGTATCTACTGCTGGTGTTTCTTTCTTTTCTACTGGTTTATTTTTTAATTTTGAGTTAACAGTTGTAACAAGTTTGTTGTAGGCAGCCTTCAATTCATCTTGGCTTGTAGCATTTGAAAGAGCTGTCTTAGCTGCTTCCAAGTCAGCATTCAAAAGAGCCAAACTTTCGTCTGTCTTGTTTGCATATTTTCCAGAAGCGAGTTTCCCAGCTACTTCATTAACATAAGATTCAAGCTGAGACTTGTCTAGTTTAGGAGCAGCTTCTTCTTTTGTAACTTCTTCAGTTTTTTGTACTTCTTCCTTTTTAGACTCTTCTACTTTAGGAGTCGCTGCTTCAGGTTTAGCTTCTTCTTTAACTTCCTTATTGTCTACTACAGGAGTTACAACTTTATCCTGATTATCTTCAGTATTAGCTGATACTACAGCTACATCAGAACCATTCCCATTAACTGCTGTTTCTGAGGCTGATACTGCACCATTTCCAAGGAACATCAAACCAGCCGCAATCGCTACTGATGCTGCTCCAAAGCTATACTTACGAATTCCATAACGGATGTATTTTTCTACTCTAAAATCTTGTTGTTGCTTGCCTTTCATCGAGACTAACAACCTCCTTTTATTTTCATCATGTTTATAGATATAGTAAAAATTAAAACCTCTTCATAAACATGTATATTCATTCTATCACATTAGCTAGATATATACAATTCATTTTGCTTGAAAAAAATAACATGAAAATTTCAATTTTTATCTATGTCATTCTCTAAAAAAATAGTAAAAAAATTGTCTGAATTATATAAAATAATCTACATTTTTTTAGCTTTTTTTCCACTATTTTTTTGACATTTCAACACATTTTTCGAATCTGCTTTCTCTGTATAAATGTATATTATTTTTGAATTAAATTTTATTTCTATATATTTTTATTTTTTTGTATATTTATTAATTAAATCCGTTTGATTTTTTTCATGAATCTTTTTAACATATGTATTTTAACATTTAAAAGTATATTTGAATGCTAATCTCAGCTAAATACATTTAGAATTTCTGATTTAGCTGTTAAAAATTCTCATTTAAAGTTGGGTAAGAGCAAAAAAAACGAGCACTTTCGTACTCGTTCTCTGATAGAAACTACTGATTAAAGTGAATTTACGTCAACTTTGATACCAACACCTTGAGTAGTTGTGATAGTCAAGTTTGTTACGTAAGTTCCTTTAGCTGTAGCTGGTTTTGCTTTGGATTGTTTCGTTGAAAGCTTTGAAGTTTTCAACCAATTTTTCAGCTTCAAATGATACTTTACCGATGATTGCTTGAACGTTACCTGCACGGTCAGCACGGTAAGTGATTTTACCACCTTTAGACTCTTCAACTGCTTTAGCAACATCCAGTGTTACAGTACCAGTTTTAGGGTTTGGCATCAAGTTACGTGGTCCAAGGACACGTCCAAGACGTCCAACAAGAGCCATCATGTCAGGTGTAGCGATAACTACGTCGAAGTCCAACCAACCGTCGTTGATTTTAGCAACAAGGTCATCTTCACCAACAAAGTCTGCACCAGCAGCTTTTGCTTCTTCAGCTTTTGCACCACGTGCGAAAACAAGAACGCGTGAAGTTTTACCAGTACCGTTTGGCAATACCATTGCTCCACGGATTTGTTGGTCAGCTTTTTTAACGTCGATGTTCAAGTTGTAAGCAACTTCTACAGTTGCGTCAAATTTTGCAAAGTTAGTTTCTTTTGCAAGTGCTACAGCTTCTTCTACGCTGTATGCTTTTGTGCTGTCGATTTTCTCAAGAGCAGCACGAAGTTGTTTGCTTTTTTTAGCCATTTTCTATTCTCCTTGTAAGTGGTTCAATCGATTTTCATCTCCCACGTCACTTCTCGAAATGATGAAGTCTTGCGGGTTTTCAGTCTATTATTTTTCTTTTCCTACTTCGTTAAGCTCCCTTGCTGTACCCAAGTACAAGCATCAGTCACTTGCCTAGTATGAAAAGCAACTAATAGACTGCTGTGAGATTTTCTACTGTGTTATTGATTAGTCAACAACAGTGAATCCCATAGAACGAGCAGTACCTTCGATCATACGCATTGCAGACTCTACGTTTGCTGCGTTCAAATCTGGCATCTTAGTTTCTGCAATTTCTTGTACTTGTGCACGAGTAACTGTAGCAACTTTAGTTTTGTTAGGTGTACCTGATCCTTTTTCAACACCTGCAGCTTTTTTCAAAAGAACAGCAGCTGGTGGTGTTTTAGTGATGAAAGTAAATGATTTATCTTCGTAAACTGAGATAACAACTGGAATAATCATACCAGCTTGGTCAGCTGTACGAGCGTTGAACTCTTTTGTGAATCCCATGATGTTGATACCAGCTTGACCAAGAGCAGGTCCAACCGGTGGAGCTGGTGTAGCTTTACCAGCAGGGATTTGCAATTTTACAAGTTTTTCGACTTTTTTAGCCATTTTTAAATCCTCCTTTGTGGTTTTGGCGGTAATTAAAGATTTTTACCTCCCACAAGCATGCTTTACACATACTCATCTATTATACACTATTTATCTAGAATTGCAAGAGAAAAGTTTATTTTTTAATCGACGTAATCCCCGCCTTCAAAGCCGTAGTATTCTTCCAAACTGAGACCACTGGCAGCTATTTCTTTGGCTTCTTTTCCGACATATCGAAGGTGCCATTCTTCAGCCATATAGCCTGTTTCTTTTTCTTTACCTTTTAGATAACGGACAACAAAACCATAATCAGCCGCATGATCCAAGAGCCATTGGGCTGCTTTTTCTTCTGTTACTAAATCACCATCAGTCCCAATCACATCAAAGGCTAAACCTGTCTGGTGTTCACTATAGCCAGGTCGGGCAGAGTAACGGTCAGCAGCTGCCTTTCCGTCTTGATTAACATAATCTTGATAGAGCTTGGTCTGAGTTTCATAACTTCTAAAGCCACTGTAATGGTCACTAATTGGGAAACCTGCCTCTTGCATCGCTTTGATGAGTTTGACCAACTCAGCCTTGGCTGTTGGATTTTCCCCTGGATTGTAGTCTTTTGACAATGGGTAGTGTTTATTGGCTACGATGATTTCATCGTATTTCCCTTGGATGCTGTAGTAGTCACCTTTATTAACCACTTCTGCTTTTTTCTGGGCAGCTCCTTGAGCCTTACTTCCAACTGTCCCATCAGCCTTGGCTGTTTGTTCTGTCTTAGCTGAGCCATCTTCATTTTTGCTTTTTCTTGTGAACAAGCTGCTAGACTCAAGGCTAGCAAAGCTGTCAAGATAAGGTATCTTTTTTTCATTTCTACTCCTTTATTTCTAATAATTTATCTACTTCTAACGATAATCGTTTGACTAATCTTTTAATCTCATCCGGTTTTGCTTGGCAGGTTTCTGCTGTCATTTCTTCAAAAGGAACCCACCAGACTGGACCACGTCCATTGAGACCGTGACCATTCATGTCACCTCTTCGTCTAGGAAACAGATGCCAATGAAGATGGGCATCGCCATTTCCTAGCAGTTCGATATTCATTTTCTCAGCAGCAAAGGCCTTGGCAACTGCCTCTTGGACCACACTCATTTCTTCTAGAAAACGGAGTCTTGTCTCCTTTTTCAAATGGTGCAATTCGGTGACATGTTCCTTGGCTAGAAAGAGACTATAGCCTGCAAAATACTGGTGATCTCCAATGACAAGATAGCCTGTTTCCAACTCTTTGACAAAATAGGGATTTTCTCCCTTCTTGATGAGCTCAATTCTCTGGCAAATCAGACACATATTAGTCTACCAACGTACTCTTAAGATAAGCATCAACCATACGCTCCGTTGCAACCACCGAGTCGATGTGTGTTCGTTCGTAAGAGTGACTTGACTCAATACCAGCACCAAGAAGGGCATGTTTGACTTCTGCACCTGCAGACATAGCCGCTGAAGCGTCCGATCCATAAAATGGATAGATATCCAACTTAAATGGAATATCTTGCTCTTTCGCCAAAGCCACCAAGTGTTGACGGAAATCATAGTGATAAGGACCTGAAGCATCCTTGACACAAATAGACACTGTATATTCATCTGTCTGCTGATCATCGCCCATGGCTCCCATATCCACAGCCAGATATTCTACTACCTGAGCAGGAATATTAGAGTTAGCACCGTGTCCCACTTCTTCAAAGACTGAAAAAGCAAAATGGGTTGTAACTGGCAATTCAATCTTCTCTTCCTTATAAAGACGAAGCAGGTTAAGCAAAATCGCTGCGCTGACCTTGTCATCCAAATGACGAGACTTGATAAAACCTGTCTCTGTCACGACAGTTCGTGGGTCAAAACTGATAAAATCACCAACCTCGATCCCAAGAGCGCGAGTTTCTTTTTCATTGGTCACTTTTGCATCCAAACGCACTTCCATATTGTCCTGCGTGCGTTCTGCAGTCCCAGCATCCTTATAAACATGGCAAGAAGTCTGGTGAATGAGGATGGTTCCTGATACTTTTTCATCTGTGCTAGCCACATGAACGGTACAGTTTTCACCTTCAATCATGTTCCAAGGAAAGCCACCGATACGATCCAGTTTGAGACAGCCGTCTGGTTTGACAGCACGGACAATAGCACCCAGCGTATCTACATGGGCAGTCACATAGCGATGCTCTTCATCATTTGACCTTTAATAGTTACATTGACACCGCCCTTGGCTGTACGAACTGGCTGGTAACCAAAACCTTCTAGAGTCTTGACTAAATAGTCCGCAATCTCACGAGTGAAGCCTGTTGGCGATGCGATGGCTGTCAGTTCTTTGATATATTCTACTGTTTGATTCATTTCTTCACCTCTTTTGCTACCTATTATAACACATTTATCATCGGATAAAAAAAGAAAATCACTCCTGTAGACTTGGCTACAAAAGTGATTTTAATGATTATTCCATTTCAAAAACATCGCTTTCTTGCTTGTTTGGTAGAACCAATGAGAGCAAGATTCCGACAACGGCTGGTACTAACCATGGGAGTGATGCCTTGGCAAAAGGAAGAGCGTTGACAAGATTCGCAAGAAACTCAACCTTAAACGAGCTTCCTAATACGCTTGCAATGGCAATAGCTGTAACCACAGCAATTGTCAACTGCATACCTGGTTTTGAAAGGGCAACAAATTTGTTGACAATGACAATCATAACGATGGCAATCGTGATTGGATACAAGATAACCAGTACTGGAATTGAGTACTTGATAATCGCATCAAGACCCAAATTGGCAATGGCAAATCCAATCAAGGTAAAGGCTGTCGCATAAACCTTGTAGCTGATTTGTGGGAAGCGCTCATTAAAGAACTCAGCTGTAGACACAATCAAACCAACTGTTGTTGTGAAGCAGGTTACAGTAACCATAGCTGCAAGGAAGAGTTGAGCTGTTGAGCCAAAGATTTCTTGAGTCGCTTGTGACAAGATGTAAACACCTGGTGTTCCACCCTTCATCGCCTCAGCTGGTACCGGGAAATGATTCCCAAGGAAGCCTAAACCGATGTAAAGAGCGCTGAAGGCAAGGGCAACAACGATACCAACAACCCAAATTGTTGAAATGTATTCTTTCTTACTTGAAAATCCAAGTTGTTTCAAGGTTTGAACTGCGATTACGCTAAAGGCAACTGAGGCAAGGGCGTCCAAGGTATTGTAACCTTCTAGGAAACCTGTACCAAAGGCAGAAGCTTGATAAGCAGCTGAAGCAGCTTGAGGACTTGTTCCACCGTATTTGAAAGCTCCCAGAACAACCAAGATAACAATCAAAATCGCAAAGACTGGCGTTAAAATACGTCCAATGCGGTCTAAGATTTTTGATGGATTAAGCGAGATTAGATAGGCTGCTGCAAAATACAGAACCGTAAAGACAATCAAGCCAAGACCTTTATTTGCATCCGACAAAAGAGGGCTAATCCCTACTTCGTAAGCTGTTGTAGCTGTACGTGGAATAGCAAAGAATGGACCGATTGACAAGTAAAGAACTGAAAGGTAAAGAGTCGCAAACCAAGGCGCTATCTTTGTAGAAATCTCGTAGATATATCCTTTAGGATTTAGCGTTCCAATAATAAGAGTCAAGACGGCGATACCGACACCTGAAAAGACAAAACCTGCGATGGCAGGAAGAAAATGTTCTCCAGATAGAGCACCTAGAGAAGGCGGAAAAATCAAGTTCCCCGCACCAAAAAATATTCCAAACAGGAGTAAACCTGTTAGGGCACCTTTTTTAGCCATGAAAATCTCCTTCATATTTATAAAATACTGACCTAGTATATCATGAATAGGAGTATGAAAAAAGCTTCACGAAGTAAATATTGAATGTTTTCAAGATTCTTAAAAATGAGAATTGTCTAAAAATAAAATCCCCTACCCAGTCCACGAAAAGTAGGAGAAAATTCTAATGTTTATACTCTTCGAAAATCTCTTCAAACCACGTCAGCTTCACCTTGCCGTACTCAAGTACAGCCTGCGGCTAGCTTCCTAGTTTGCTCTTTGATTTTCATTGAGTATTAAAGTTCTTCAAAGGCCATCATGCCACCTTGGACATTGATAACCTCATAACCTTGTTCAGTTAGGAATTGACAAGCACGCGCTGATCTCATCCCAGATTTACAAATGACATAATGCAACTGGTCCTTGTCCAGCTGATCATAGATATCAGCCAATTGACTAAGCGGTAGGTTATAGGCACCTTCTAAATGAAGAGCTTCAAACTCATCCACTTCTCTCACATCCACTAGAGAAAGTTGGTCGTTTTGGTAAAGCTGGTAAAATGCGTCAAAGGTTATTTCTTTCATTCTTTTTCTCCTAATACTCTTCGAAAATCAAATTCAAACCACGTCAGCGTCGCCTTACCGTACTCAAGTACAGCCTGCGGCTAGCTTCCTAGTTTGCTCTTTGATTTTCATTGACTATAAAATGGTTTTAATTCTTTCTTTCAAATCCGGTACCACTTCTGCCTCAAACCAAGGATTTTTGGCCATCCAGATTTGATTTCGTGGTGAGGGGTGAACTAGTGGAAAATAGGTTGGCAAGTAGTCCTGGTAATGTTTTACTCTCTCTGTCACCTTGCCACTAACTTTCTCATGTAGATAGTAGGCTTGGGCATATTGCCCAATCAAGAGAGTTAACTGAATATCTGGTAATTCTTGCAAGAGCTGTGGGTGCCATTTTTCTGCAAAACCAGTACGAGGTGGAAGATCACCTGACTTGCCATGCCCTGGAAAGTAGAAATCCATGGGCAACACTGCAAAATAACCTGAATTGTAAAAGGTATCTTCATCCACACCTAGCCACTCCCGCAAGCGGTCACCACTCTTGTCCTTCCAATAAAGGCCTGCTTCTTGAGTTCTAAGTCCCGGTGCCTGACCGACAATATTGATGCGAGCAGTCTTTGGCGCCGCAAAGAGAGGTTCAATACCACGCTCTGTATAGCCGGCATTCTGCAAATCCGCCATGATAGCCTGTTTGATTCTTCGATTTGAGACATCTGTTCTCCCTCCAAAAAGAAGTCCAAGCATAAAATCTCAGACTTCTATCGTTTTATTTGATCAATTCGTAAATAGCTTCGGCATAGATTGCTGCTGCGCGGAAGAGATCGTCCAAGGCGATAAATTCATTGGCTTGGTGCATGGTATCAATAGAATCTGGGAACATAGCACCGTAGGCAACCCCACGTTCAAGCAAGCGACCAAAGGTACCACCACCGATAACTTGTTCATGACCTTGAAGACCAGTTTGTTTTTCATAAACATTCAACAAGGTTTGTACAAGTGGATCTTCCATTGGCACATAGTGAGGCGTGTGGCCGTGTTCAGAAAGGCTAACAGAAGCAACTGGCAAGTTTTCAAGGACTGACTTGATTTGTTCTGGACTTGTTCCTTTTGGATAGCGGATATTAAGGGCAATGGTATTATCAGCACTTGTTTCATCGAAGCGGAAGACACCGGCATTCATAGAAAGAGCACCCATCTTTTCATCCACATGAGCAATCTTGAGATTTTCACCCTCATGGTCGTTCAAAAGAATTTTTCCAGCGATATCAAGGTAGTCTTTTGCTGGACCAGCAAAGTCAAACTGGCTAAGGAAGAGGGCTAGGTAAGTCGCACCATTAACACCTGAAGCAGGCATAGCACCATGGGCTGATTTACCAATGATGGTAACCTTGTACTGACCGTTTTCTTCTTGGAGTTCTCCTCTGAGTTTGTGTTCTGCAACAAAAGTATCTAATTTCCCTTGCAAGTCAGCCAAATCACCTGAAACGACTGCTGTTGCTGATTCTGGTACCATATTTTCACGCAGTCCACCTGTGAAGCTATGAAGACGAGCGGCACCATTGTTTTCTCCTGCAAAGTGGAGGTATTCAGTAATATTTCCTTTTTCACCATTGATGATAGGGAATTCAGCATCAGGAGAGAAACCGAAGTCTGGTTTTGCAAGTCCTACGTGCTCGAAATAGTAGTCCATGTCTGCCCAACCTGATTCTTCGTCTGTTCCAACGATGAAACGAACTTTCTTAGAAGTTGGAAGTCCCAATTCTTTGATGATTTCAAACCATAGTAACAAGCTGTTGTAGGACCCTTGTCGTCCGAAGCCCCACGCGCATAAAGGCGACCGTCTTTGATAGTTGGTGTGTAAGGGTCTGTGTCCCAACCGCTACCAGCTGGAACCACGTCCATGTGAGCAAAGATTCCGAGAACTTCTTCTCCATCACCAAACTCAAAATGTCCTGCGTAGTTGTCAACATTTTTAGTTGGGTAGCCATCGCGGTCTGCGATTTCAAGGAATTTTTCCAAGGCTTTTACCGGCCCAGGTCCAAATGGATGCTGGGCATCAGCCTTGCTGTCATCACGTTCTGAGTTGATTTCTAAAAGGCTAAACAAGTCAGCCAAGAGGTCTTCTTTGCGTTTTTCTACTTCTGCTGTAAAATCAATTGTTGTCATTTTTTTCTTCTTTCTATCTTTTCTCGATGATTTCATCTACTGGCAAGCGGTAACTTGGTTCCAATTTTTCGTCTGTGTATCCCACTGTAATCAAAAGTTCTGGGCGGAAGCGGTCTTCGATATCCAAAACTTCATTGACTTTTGATTTGTCAAAACCAAGAATAAGATTTGATCCGATTCCTTGGTCTGTAAGAGCGAGAACCAAATTCATAGCAACCAAACCTGCATTGAGGGCTAGGTAGTCGCTGACTTGTTGTTCATTGTAGCGTGCAAATTCAGCAGGCAAATTCTTCATAAAATATTGAAGTTGCTCTTCAGAAAAGTTATTAGCACCACCAACTCGGGCAATCTTACGAGCACGTTTAGCCAAATCTGTGTCTGTAAACAAGGCAATAGTTACAGGCGCTGATGATACCTGTTCGAAGTTTGAACCGTAAGCCAATTTTGCTAGTTCTGCATTTTTCTCACGCACCACTACAAATTTCCAAGGCTGGCTGTTGTGGGCACTCGGTGCCAAGGTTGCAATTTCGATAGCCGTACGCACATCTTTTGGATCCACTGGCTTATCAGTGAAATGCTTAGTCGCATGACGTTTTTTATTTAATTCAAGAAATTTCATAATCGATTTCCTTTTCTAATTCTACTGCTTCCATTCTACCATATTTTGAAAGAGCTTGCAGAGATTTTTCATAGAAAGAAATTGGAACAAGGATAAGCAACCGAATGAAGAAAATCATTTAAATAAGGAAGCCCCTCATCCAGTTCCAATTAATTTTCAGTTACTTAAAGAAACTAGTCTATCTTATATTCTGACTTTATAGCCCCCAAGAAATCCTTCACATCCTCTACATACCCATGCTTTTCTATTAAGCTTGCTAATAGTTCCAGATTGTGCCCCTGATAGTTGTCTTCTCGACGTAGCTCTTCATACATTTCGATAAAGGGAAGTCCCTTGGACTTGGCTAGTTCTAACTCCGCTTCATAATCATAAGCGACTTTACGAAATAGGATATTTACCAATTCCCCATCTTCAACTTCTATCACGACATACTGGGCACGGTGATTTTTTAACGCCTCCCAATCAAAATAGGGCATGCCAATCGTACCTGGATTGATGATTTGTTGCCCTTGACTACCGTAACGAAGCAACTGCTTGTGGACATGACCATAGACTGCCACGTCGGTTTCCGCATCTAGCAGTTGGTCAAATTTATCTGTATCATTCCCAACCAGTAGGTCTCCACCATAATTTTTGTCAGGTAAATTATGTGAGAGAGAAAAACGCAGTCCCTCAACTTCTTTCTTTTCTAGCAAAGGTAAGCTTCGTAGCCAAACGAACATTTCAGGATCCATTCGCTCCATCAAAAACTGGGTCATTCGCATTGACTGGATTTCTTGTGGATCTTCCAAACCATATTCGCCATCCAAGGCCTCAAGGACACAATCATCCCAATTGCCGCGAACACTTGCCGTGATAGGAAGATCCTTTAGCAGGACGACCAAGTCATTTGCGCCTGGACCAGGAAGAAAAATATCTCCCAGAAGCCAGTATTCACTGACTCCTTGATTTTTAGCATCTGCAATCACTGCTTCTAGCGCCGTCGCATTGCCATGAATATCTGATAAAATTGCGATTTTATGTTTCATTGTGGTTTCCTTCCGTTTGGTAATCTACTCTTTCTTCCGCCACTTGAGCTAATTCCACTGCTTCCTGCGGGTTCAACTTCCTCTGAATAGCTTCTGCGACTGCCCTTGGCACCCCAACTTCGACAATCTCATCCACACTAGCTTCCTTGATTTTAGTTAGAGACTTGAAATGCTTCATGAGATTCTGCTTGCGTTTAGGCCCCAAACCGTCAATGCCATCCAGTTGTGAAGAAAAGGAATTTTTTGAGCGCAGTTGACGGTGGAAAGTGATGGCAAAGCGGTGGACCTCATCTTGGATGCGTTGGAGGAGGAAAAATTCCTGAGAATTGCGAGACAACTCCATCACCTCAAGCGGATCTCCAAAGAGCAATTCATGGGTTTGGTGCTTATCATTCTTTTGCAGACCTGCAATTGGAATATCCAAACCCAGTTCTTCTTGGATGACCTGTTTGGCAATATTAACTTGACCTTGTCCCCCATCAATGACAATCAAATCTGGCGGAGTCAAAGCCTCACGTTGAACTCGGCCATAGCGTCTGCGAATGACTTCTCTCATACTGGCATAATCATCAGGCCCAATGACAGTCTTGATTTTATATTTACGGTAATCCTTCTTACTCGGTTTTCCATTGACAAAGACCACCATGGCTGCAACAGGACTGGTTCCCATGATATTGGAATTATCGAAGGATTCGATACGGACTGGAGTAGGGATTTGGAGTAATCGTCCTAGATTTTCAATAGCCCCTTGAGTCTTTTCGACAGATTTCTCTAGCAAATTGAACTTCTGCTCCAGACTGACTCGAGCATTCTTTATAGCCAAATTGACCAGTTGCTTTTTCTCTCCACGCTGGGGTTTGAGAATCTTGGTGTCTACCAAAGCCTTTACAGCTTCTTCGTCAATATCCTGCGGAATCAGTACCTCATTAGGAACCAGATGAGATTTTTCTTGATAAAATTGTCCTACATAGGTCAAGAAGTCCTCGTCCGGATCATTGTAGTAGGGGAAAAGATTGACATCGCGTTCAATCAGCTTGCCTTGACGAACAAAGAAAACCTGAACACACATCCATCCCTTATCCACATAGTAACCAAAGACGTCCCGATTTTGCAAATCTTTAGCCATGACCCGTTGCTTGGTCCGAAGCGTTCCAATGGCCTGAATCAGGTCACGGTATTCCGCTGCACGTTCAAACTCCATAGTCTGGGCTGCCGCTGCCATTTTCCCTTTGAGGTCATTGATGATTTTGTCATCCTGTCCCTTTAGAAAATCAGAAACCTCCTGGGCCATGGACTTGAAGTAGGCCTCATCCTTCTTACAGATAGTGTGGGCCATACACTGACCGATATGGTAATAAAAACAGACCTTAGACGGCGGATTGGTACACTACGAAAAGGGAAAATCCGATCCAGTAGTCGCTTGATTTCATTGGCAGCTCCCACATCTGGATAAGGGCCAAAATAAAGACCACCATCCTTCTTGACCTGACGAGTAATAATCAAACGAGGATAACGCTCATTGGTGATTTTGATGAAAGGATAGGACTTATCATCCTTGAGCATGATATTGTATTTGGGCTTGTTTTCCTTGATTAGGTTGATTTCTAGGAGAAGTGCCTCAATATTAGACTCCGTAACAATAAATTCAAAATCCACAATTTCAGACACCAAGGCCTCTGTCTTGGTATCGTGACTCCCACGGAAATAGGACCTCACGCGGTTACGCAGATTTTTAGCCTTTCCTACATAGATAATGGTGCCGTTTTTATCCTTGTGAATATAGCAACCAGGGTTGGTCGGCAGGAGCTCTAGTTTTGATTTAATCATGTTGTTCATAGTTCCATTATAGCAAAAAAGTAGGGAAAGATAGTCCCCTACTCCTTGGTCTTATATATTTTTCGAAGGTTTGCAACATCCTCTTCCTGAATACCATAAAAGGAACCTGCAGGTTGCATGACAGACTTCTCATCTGTATGGTCCAAGCCAATCGCATGCCCCAACTCATGTTCTGCCGTATGGACAATGCGCTCATAGGAATAACCATAGTCTGGATTGGACAGATAATAATGATTCAGACGCACCGTTACAGACAAGAATTGCCCCGTCAAGAGATTGGTCTGACTTTCCGCCTCTCCTGCCACAGGGGTGCCTCCGCCATTCATCTCCGTAGCCAAGATATCTGACTTGCTGGACTCAGTCACAAGTACAAAGTTAAAAGCACCAGTTTGATTCCAATTCTGGATTGCTTCTACATAAGCCTCTTGAGAGCCTGAATCCATCTGAGGATCCAGGTAAATACGAGCAGAAGCCTGTGGCCACCTTTCTTCAGAGTGTTGGTGGCTATCTGTCTGGTTCAACTTAGGTAGTTGCCCTGTTTTTTCCCATTGGTCAATACTTTGTTGACCAATCTTTACCGACCGCTCTGCTTGCTTTAGCGCTCCTTGAAAATCTCCGTTCAGATACCAGAGAAGTCCAAAAGCAAGAGCACTCAAAAGAAAAGCTATCCAGACAAGACGCCAAAACAAACGCCAAATAAAAGAACAGAAAACTCCTATCAAACGAAAAAGCCAGCGCATGTTCCTCCACCTTTCTAGCAAATAAAGACTATTTTACTAAAACAAGCTGAAAAAAAGCTAAATACTGGCTTTTCCATCTTAACGTCCTAATATTTTTTTGACTAACTGAATAGCTTTGTATTTTAAAGACGATGGATGATAACGGAAAGTACCTGCTTTTCGTACAATATAGCCATTAAAATTTTGTTTAAAACGCAAAACACCATCACTACCATCAAAAATTCCTTGAATCCCTAGGAAGTTGTATTGATGGATGTTTCGTTGCATTGTCTGCTTCATCGCATGATATTGAAGTAAAAATGGAGCTGAGAACTTCTGATACTCTGCGTACGACCCACCAAACAAGTAGGTTGCCTCTGTATTTGTGTAGATTATCAAAGCACAAGCTAGAGCAACATTGCCAGACTCACTATCCAAACTAGTTAGAAAATCTTTTTTCTTTTGCAAAGCTTGGTATTGTTGATGAAATTGTTTCGACTTCTTGTCAAGACTAGCCATCTTCACATTTAAAGCATCTATGGACTGTTGCGGATTGACTTCAGCAATTAGGAAATCCGCCTTATCTCCAAACATATCATACAATTTAAAGTAATAATCTAAATTCTTATCCTCAAAACCTTGTCTTTTACCTGTTTCTTCAATAATTTTTTTGAACGTTGGAATTTCTTCCCGTTCTGCATTTCGAATAAGAATATTAAAATCAAAGGCCGACTGAATATTGCGAATACTATTTTTATTAAAGGATTTCAATAAGGAAACAGCATCATAATCTTGCAAATCTTTGATGTAATGCCAGCTGACTTCTCCATTAGGATAACCAGTTGTCAATCCATCAAATTGATAACCTAAATCAGTCAAATCTTGAATAATACTTTTTTTCTCAGCATCTATTGGATTACCTTCACCATCAAAAGTTTGATAAGTTTCATAAGGTTTTACAAGCAACTCTAATACACCATTTTGCTTGGCATATTCTTTTAACTCCGCATAAAAAACTGAGAGGGCATCTTGTTGGGTATAAATTGGCCCCGAATTGAGCTCCATATGCAAACCACCTAACATAGGTAAGCTATAAACAAGAGCTACAACTTGAATCTCTCCTTCTTGTTTCAAAGCAAGATAAACAATTCGAGCCCCTCTTTTTTCTAACAAATCTCCCATCTGGACAGATTGCATAAAAGAACGAGAAGAAACCTGATTAGAATAAGCTTGAAATTCTTCTTTTGTGAGTGTAATTAGTGCCATATACTTACTTTCTATGTTTTTTTCTTAATGTTTTACGGCAATCAAGAGCAAGTCTTAACAGAGAATAGAGAGGATGAGTGGGCATTGTAAATTCACCCAAGTATTCTTCAATCGTTGGATTAAAATTAGCTTTAAAACGATAGAGTCCACCATCTAAAGCATTCTCGACGCCTCCTAAATTTTGCCATAAAATGCCACATTCAAAGGAATATCGAGCTGTCTCATACCAAGTCAAAATAGGAGCTTTATAACGTCTAAAATCTTCATCCATTCCTGCGTATAGATTGACAGAAGTTTGTCCGAATTCTAAAGTCAAGGTAGCTGCTAAGGGAACTCTTGCTTGACCTGCATCCATATATTCCTGCAGGAAAGTCAATTCCTCTAACAAACGTTCCTTTTCCTTCTTCTGCGCTTCTACTTTTGAAGTTCGAGTCGACTCAGTAAAGGTCTCTTCCAAGACTCTGTTTTTCGCTAACTGTTCTTCTAATTCTCGTAAACGCTTAGCGATATCCAGAGTAGCCAGCGTAATGTAGGCCTTGTCCTTGAAATTATCTAACAACTTTTTATAATAGGCTTCATTCCTCAAATGAATCTCTTTCCGCTTCTCGGTTTTTTTCATCAAAAAGGAAAAAGACTCCAATAATTCAGTTCCACCAAATTGAATCTCTACACCCTTATTCCGTGCTGTTCGAATAGCCTGTTTTGTTGACTTGGAAAGTTTATCTTCTTCAAAATTTTCCTTATATATTTTCGCCTGAATACGAGGCTGAATGGTGTCCCCCATTTCCTCTGTTTTTCCTGACCACCTTACTCCCATTTGTTGCAAACTATCAATAATAGCCAAATTTTCAGGATATTCTGTCTTTTCCTGATTGATTAAACTTTGAGACAGGCAAATACTTGGATCAAAAGTCACAAAAATCGCTCTCCTGCTACGAGCATAAGACTTAATGGACTGAATGACAAAACTCAAGAGTTCCGTATCTCCATAATCTAATATAGGACCTCTTGGGATATAAAACATTCTATAGCCTAGAGGAAGAGTTTTAATCAAAATACTAGCTGTAGCCAGTAATTTATCTCCTCTGTAGGCGCCAAACTTTTCATGTTGCCAATTAGACTTAACCTCTTCCCAATCACTACTTTGTAATACATTGACTAATTCATGTTCTTTAACAAACTGATCATATTCTAATGTGGGAATGCCAATTTGATAACGATACATTTCTTACTCTCTTTCCAACAATAATAGAATTTAACTATTATTCTACTACTTTCGTTTGAAAAGTCTAGTAAAACATATTTTATTTTAGTTCTACTCCCCTATGCTGAAGTTCAAACTAAGTCAATCTCTCTTCTAATTTGAAATTGATTGGCAGGGTTGCTAAAAAACGTTCCAATTGTTTTTCCCAATAGTACCACTCGTGAGTTCCAGCACTATGGCTATAGGTCACATCAAAGTCCAGTTTTTTGAGATTTTTCACTGCTAAATTATTGGCTTCGTATAAGAAATCCTGCTCGCCACACCAAGCCCAAAGCTTTGTCTTTTTATCCGATTTTTTAGCTAGACTTTCAAGAGAATAGGGGCTAGCTGTCCAATCTTTAATCTCCCCAAACACACCTCTCCAATAAGCCGGTGTTCCCAAATTTTGGCTCTCAGGAGAAAATTCTTGAAAACTAAGGGCACCTGAAAAGCTAGCTGCATGAGAGAAACGATTTGTTGCAAGAGCCAGTTTAAAACAGCCATAGCCTCCCATAGAGAGACCAGCGATAAAGGTCTTTTCACGCTTACTAGTCATATTAGGGAAGAAGCGTTTCAGAACCTGTGGCAATTCCTCTGCTAGAGCTGTGTAATAGTCGAAACCATACTGGGTATCGGTGTACCAACCGTTGCTGGTATTGGGCATAACAACGATGAGATTGGTTCCTCGAAGCAAAGCGTTCTACATTGGTCCGCTTGAGCCAACTATTATGATTGCCAGACATCCCGTGCAAAAGGTACAAGACGGGAATATCTTTACACTCTGGGTCTTCCACTCTATTAGCATCAGGGTAGAGGACATTCACCCCCCACTCCATATCCAAAACTTGTGAGTAATACTCGAATTTTCATTACTGCCATAATTTTTCCTCTATTTTTCTATAAGAAAAAGCCGAAATTCGACTTTCTCTCTGTTTATTTCAACGATTATTTTGCTTCCATGACTACTGGTAAAATAGCTGGACGACGCTTGGTTTGATCAAAAAGGTACTTGGTCAGATTATCACGAACCTTCCCTTTAAGATCTGCCCAGTCAAAGTCATCGCCTTGAAGATACTCTTCTACCGTTTGGTTAATCAATTCTGAACTTTCACGGAGAATATCGCGACTCTTCTTGAGATAAACAAATCCACGCGTATGAACACGAGCCTTGGCCACAATTTTCTTCTCACGACGGTTAACGGTGATTGCGACGATGAAAATTCCATCCTCTGACAAGACCTTACGGTCACGAAGAACCACATTACCAACATCACCGATGGCATTTCCGTCAATCAAGACATCCCCTGCCGAAACCGCTCCAGCTGGGACAAAATCTCCATTCTCATAAGCCATGCTGGTTCCCTTTTTAGGGATAAAAATGCGTTCTGGCAACATACCAACTGCCATAGCAGCCTTAGCATGGGCATCCAACTCACGGTATTCCCCTTGAATTGGGAAGAGATACTTGGGTTGCAAGAGATTGATCATCAACTGCAAATCACGCGCATTTCCGTGACCTGACACACGCAAGCTTTGGGTAATCAATTTGACAACACCGCCAGCTTGGTAAATCATGTTTTCCACACGCGCCATGACTGCTTCCTTGGCGATAGACGGAGTCGTTACGATATAAACTAGGTCACCGTCCTTGATTTCCACATAACGGTGGCGACCAATCGACATCTTACGAAGACCGTTGATAGGCTCACCCATACGGCCTGTCTCAAGAATAATCAACTCATGGTCTTCAAAACGAGACATATCTTTTGGCTTAATCAAAAGACTCTCGTTAGCAAGAGACAATTTCTTGAGGCGAATAGCAGTGCGGACGATATTTTCAATATCAAATCCTGTCAAAACCACACGACGGCCTGTTGCATCCGCAGCGTCAAACACCTGCTGGATACGAGAGAGGTTGCTGGCTACCGCCGCAACGATGATACGACCATCCCAGTCTGCAATAGTTTGAGTGATTTCATCCCCAACTTCACTTTCGCTAGCCACCTGAATATTGCTATCCGCATTGGCTGAATCACTAAGCAGGGCTAGAACTCCGTCACGACCGATTTCTGCCAAACGAGCGAAGTCTGTCGCATAGGATTCACTAGCTGTCTGGTCAAATTTGAAGTCACCTGTATAAACGATACTACCTTCAGCTGTCTTCAAGACAACACCCAGACTCTCTGGGATAGAGTGGGTCGTACGGAAGAAGGAAACTACAGTCCCTCCAAAATCAATCTCCGAATCCTCATCGATGACATGGAAATCATTGAATTTCTTAACCGTATCATTCCCTTTGACAAAAAGTTTAGCCAACTCAATGGTCAACTCAGAGCCAAATACAGGTACCTTGGCTTCAGCCAAGAGATAAGGCAGAGCACCAATGGCATCCGCATGGCCGTGGGTCAAGAAGACCCCAGCGATACGGTCGCTATTTTCAAAAAGGTAGTCCATATTTGGAATAACTACGTCCACCCCTAGTTGTTCATTTTCAGGGTATTTCAGACCTGCATCCAAAACGAAAATAGACCCATCGATTTCAGCGATATACATATTTTTCCCATTTTCACGTACACCACCAAGTGTTGTTAAACTGATATTACTCATTTTTCCTCCGAAAGCTTAGTTTATCTTGATTATAGGGTTGCTTGCCCTTTTATTCTAAAAGCACTATCACTTTTAGCCGAATCTTTTCCTACCATTATACCATTTTTTTGATGATTTTCAAAATGAAGATTTGTTTTCAAAAAAGAGCTGGTTGCCCAACTCTTTCCTATCTGCTATTCTTTTTTTCCATTAAAAAGTCATAAATTTCTTGCACGGTACCCAGCGCCATCATTTCTTGGTCTTTGACGGTTTGTTTGAGATTTTGGTAAATCTGACTTTCTCCGATTTCTCGCTTTGGCGCTTCTTTATTGACTGTCATGACCCCATCTTTGATGGTCACAAAGCCTAGTTCTTCAAATACTTGAATCATCTTAACCAGCAAGATTTGTTGAATATTAAGATAAGTAGCCAAATCTTTCAGCTTGTAGCGAATATCAAACTCTGAAAACTGGTAGATGGTCTTGTACAATTTGGCAAACTGCTCTCTAGTCCCATAACCCGTCAGATAGTAGGCCTTGTCAATATCATTTTTGAAATAGACAGCAGAGAAATTCTGTTCCTGAAAAATGGTCTTCAGCTGAGTAATATCCTCAGGAATGGTTTTTACAACCACAGCTTCACTAGTCGCTAGATCTGGCAATTCTCCAGCAAAATCCAAGACTGGAACTCCCTTCTGGCAAGACTGCATTCTTTCCCACGGATGTTAAAAGAGTTGAACACCCTTCCACACGCGCATCCACCATCATCAACTGCAGGGCAGTTTGACCCATTCCATTGGTTGACAGACAATTTGACTGCCAGCTCTAGATTCTTGGTTTGAGCAAAATTCTGTTGCCCATCTACCTTGGCCGAAAGGCCACCACTTCAAAACTCGCCTCACCCTTTAGAAATTTTTCAGCTTTGAGATGGGCATTGCCTGCCCCCATAGTACGAGGCACTTTCGACCTGAAAATCCTTTATATAAAAGACAGGTTTCTGATTGTCCATGCCAAAAGGTGCCAAACGTTCAAAACTTTTGACCGTTTCCAAGCTAAGTGTCTCCAAATCCAGTTCTTCATCTAGATTTAACTTGTTCTTGCCAGCAGCATCTGCTCCTTTTTCACGGACATAATCTTCCAAAACCTGAGATAAATCTGAGAGTTTCTCCACTTCCAGCGTCATTCCTGCTGCACCAGCATGGCCACCAAAGGCGATAAAAGAGGTCTCGATGGGGATCCAGGGCCTCAAAAATATCGACCGCTTCCACACTACGAGCACTACCCTTGGCACGACCGTCCTCTATATTAAGAACGATGACTGTCTGCCCTAGTTCTTCCAACAAACGACCAGCCACGATTCCTAGAACCCCAGGATTCCAGCCTTCCTTGGCCAAGACCTGGACCTTCTTCTCAGGGTCCACCATGGTCTTAGCTTCTTCATAGATAGACTGGACGATTTCCTTGCGCTCTTCGTTTTTCTGATGAATCATGAGGGCAATCTCGTGAGCTTCCTCGTCGTCAAATCCAGTCAACAAATCAATGGCAGGATTGGGATCATCCAAGCGACCCAAGGCATTCAAACGAGGGGCAATCTGGAAACCAACCGTTTCTTCTGTTACTTCGTTGGCGGCAATCCCAGCCATGTCTAGCATTTCTTGTAGACCAATACGCTGAGTGTGTCCCAACATTTCCAGACCATACTGAACCAAGATACGGTTCTCATCCGTCAAACTCACCATATCTGCAATAGTTCCGATAGCGACCAAATCAAGCAATTCCACTTGTACTTCTTCTAAAAGGGCACAAGCCAGCTTGAAAGCAACTCCACAACCAGCCAAATATTTGAAAGGATAGTTCGCATCCGGATGTTCAGGATGGACAATAGCATAGGCATCTGGTAAGGTTTCAGGCATGGAATGATGGTCTGTCACAATGACATCTACTCCCATAGACTGGGCCAGTTCAATGGCTTCATGACCAGCAACCCCATTATCAACCGTCACAATCAAGGAAATTCCTTCTTGCTCGATAAAATATTTGTAAACACTGGCATTAGGTCCATAACCGTCGGTAAAACGATTGGGCAGATAAACCCGGCACTCGGCACCAAGCTGTTCCAAACTTTCCTTAACAATCGAAGCCGAAGTCATGCCATCCGCATCATAATCACCGTAAACGAGGATATTTTCTCCTTCTTCAATGGCCTGACGAATCCGTCCCACCGCCTTATCCATATCATGGAGTAGATAAGGGTCATGCAAGTCCTCCAAGGAAGGTTCTAAAAACTTCTTCAGACTTTCTTGGTCCTGAATCCCTCTCTCAAATAATAACCGAGCCACCTCAGGACCCAGCCCAGCCTTCTTGGCTATCTTTGTAAAATCCGCATCTTCAACCTGCGGGGCAAATTGCCATTCATAAGTAGGTGTTATCAAAAAGACATCCACTCTTTCTAAGAATTCTATTGCTTCATTATAACATGATTTAGACGTTTTCTCTATCCAGATTGCTTTTTTATAAAATTTTAGTGAATTTTTTCAGATATGATTTGACAAGGCCATTCTTTTGGTGTAGAATCGTGTTATAAAATCTAACACAAAGGAGATTCCTTATGGCTTTAGTAGAATTTGAACACGTCGAAAAATATTACGGAGACTACCACGCACTCCGCGACATCAATCTCCGTTTTGAAAAAGGACAAGTTGTTGTCCTCCTTGGCCCTTCTGGTTCCGGGAAGTCAACTCTTATCCGCACCATCAATGGTTTAGAGGCTGTCGACAAGGGAAGTCTTCTAGTAAATGGTCACCAAGTTGCTGGTGCCAGCCAGAAAGATTTAGTACCGCTTCGCAAGGAAGTCGGCATGGTTTTCCAGCATTTCAACCTCTACCCTCACAAAACAGTGTTAGAAAACGTAACACTTGCACCCATAAAAGTTCTAGGAATTGATAAAAAAGAAGCTGAAAAAACAGCCCAAAAATATCTGGAATTTGTAAATATGTGGGACAAGAAAGATTCTTATCCAGCTATGCTGTCTGGTGGACAAAAACAACGGATTGCCATCGCACGTGGTCTCGCTATGCATCCTGAACTCCTTCTCTTCGATGAGCCAACATCGGCTCTTGACCCTGAAACCATCGGAGACGTTCTGGCTGTTATGCAAAAATTAGCCCACGAGGGTATGAATATGATTGTCGTTACCCACGAAATGGGCTTTGCCCGTGAAGTTGCGGACCGCATCATCTTTATGGCTGACGGAGAAGTTTTGGTAGATACGACAGATGTTGATGACTTTTTCGACAATCCAAGCGAACCTCGTGCCCAACAATTCCTCAGCAAAATCATCAACCATGAAAGTGACAAAGTCAAAATAAGGAGGCGCCTATGAAAAAGAAATTCTTTTTATCAGCATTATTGATTAGCCTTTTCGGCCTTGCTGCTGCAAAACCAGTTCAGGCCGATACCAGCGTCGCAGATATTCAAAAGAGAGGCGAACTAGTTGTCGGTGTCAAACAAGACGTTCCCAACTTTGGCTATAAGGATCCCAAGACAGGGACCTATTCTGGTATCGAAACTGACTTGGCCAAGATGGTAGCTGATGAGCTCAAGGTCAAGGTTCGCTATGTGCCTGTTACCGCACAAACTCGTGGACCCCTTCTAGACAATGAACAGGTTGATATGGATATCGCGACCTTTACCATCACAGACGAACGCAAAAAACTCTACAACTTTACCAGCCCCTACTACACGGACGCTTCTGGCTTTTTGGTCAATAAAGTCTGCCAAAATCAAAAGTATTGAGGACCTAAACGGCAAAACCATCGGAGTTGCCCAAGGTTCCATTACCCAACGCCTGATTACTGAACTGGGTAAAAAGAAAGGTCTGACGTTTAAATTCGTCGAACTTGGTTCCTACCCAGAATTGATTACTTCCCTACACGCTCACCGTATTGATGCCTTTTTCCGTTGACCGCTCGATTCTATCTGGCTATATCAGCAAACGCACAGAACTACTAAATGATAGTTTCAAGCCATCTGACTACGGTATCGTTACCAAGAAATCAAATACAGAGCTCAACGACTATCTTGATAACTTGGTCACTAAATGGAGCAAGGATGGCAGTTTGCAAAAACTTTATGACCGTTACAAGCTCAAACCATCTAGCCATACTGCAGATTAAGGAGGACACCCTATGACAGATTTATCATCTTGGACAGCCTATTTTCAGGATTTTGGACAATTTTTCAATGGTTTCCTCTTCACCCTTGCCCTAGCAATTGGATCCTTTATCCTCGCCATGGTTTTGGGCATCTTCTTTGGAGCCATGTCAACCAGCAAACGTCCCATTTTGCGCATTTTAGCTCGTATCTTTGTGGAATTTTATCAAAACACTCCCCTCTTGGTGCAGTTTGTTATCGTTTTTTATGGTCTACCTCTTATCAGTGACCATATCATCATGATTCCGATTTATTGGACGGCTGTTCTCTGCGTGGGACTCTATCACGGCGCCTATATCGCCGAGGTTATTCGCTCAGGGATTCAGTCTATTCCTAGCGGTCAAATGGAGGCTGCCTTGTCACAAGGTTTTACTTATATCAGTGCTATGCGCTTGATTATCTTGCCTCAGGCCTTTCGTATCATTCTCCCTCCTTTGACCAACCAAATCGTCAACCTCATCAAGAATACCTCGACAGTCGCTATCATCTCTGGAGTGGATTTGATGTTTGTGACCAAGTCTTGGTCAGCCCTTAACGGAAATTACATCCCAGCATTTTTAGGCGCTGCCCTGCTCTACTTTTCTCTTTGCTTCCCTGTTGCCCAGTTTGGTCGCAAGATGGAGCAAGCCAACAAAAAAGCCTATTCACTTTAGGAGGTTACTATGGAATCCATTTTAGAAGTTTTGACCCCAGATAACCTAGTCTTTATCTTTAAAGGATTTGGCTTGACCCTCTATATTTCTCTGATTGCCATCATCCTCTCCACCCTCATCGGAACGGTGCTTGCCATCATGAGAAATGGGAAAAATCCTGTCTTGCGTATCATCTCCAGCATTTACATCGAGTTTGTACGTAACGTTCCCAACCTCCTCTGGATTTTCACCATCTTTTTGGTGTTCAAAATGAAATCCACACCAGCAGGAATCACTGCCTTTACCCTCTTTACCTCAGCAGCCCTAGCTGAGATTATCCGTGGTGGCCTCAATGCCGTGGACAAGGGACAGTACGAAGCAGGAATGTCGCAAGGATTTACCTCAGCCCAAATCCTCTACCACATCATTCTTCCACAAGCTATCCGTAAAATGCTACCAGCCATCATTTCTCAGTTTGTAACCGTGATTAAGGATACCAGTCTGCTTCTACTCTGTTATCGCCCTACAAGAACTCTTTGGAGCCAGCCAAATTCTCATGGGACGTTATTTCGAACCAGAGCAAGTCTTCAGTCTTTATATCCTGATTGCCCTCATCTACTTCAGCTTTAACCTAGCCATTTCTAGCCTGTCTCATATGCTAGCAAAACGTTGGCAACAAGCTGCAGAATAATAAATTAGCTCTCCAGTTCAATTGGAGAGTTTTTTGATAAGAGTAGATATTTATAGACCTCAATTTGACACCATAGTTTTTCTATGATAAAATGTAACAAATTTATTTACAACAAATCAAAATCTAAATGAAATGGAATTTTTTATGAAATCACTCAAAGGAATACTCTTTATCATAGCTAGTTTTATCTTGACTATTTTGACTTGGATGAACACTTCTCCCCAATTCATAATCCCAGGACTAGCTTTAACAAGCCTATCTCTGACTTTTATCCTAGCCACTCGTCTCCCCACTACTAGAAAGCTGGTTTCACGGTTTGGAGAAGGTCTATACTGTCCACAAATTCACAGCCTTTCTCTCCATCATCCTACTAATCTTTCATAACTTTAGTATGGGCGGTTTGTGGGGCTCTCGTTTAGCTGCTCAGTTTGGCAATCTTGCCATCTATATCTTTGTCAGTATCATCCTTGTCGCCTATTTAGGCAAATACATCCAATACGAAGCTTGGCGATGGATTCACCGTCTGGTTTATCTAGCCTACATTTTCGGACTCTTTCACGTCTACATGATGATGGGCAATCGCCTCCTCACATTTAATCTCCTAAGTTTTCTTGTTGGTATCTATTCCCTTTTAGGCTTGCTAGCTGGTTTTTATATCATTTTTCTATATCAAAAGATTGGCTTCCCCTATCTAGGGAAAATTACCAATCTCAAACGCTTAAATCACGATACTAGAGAAATTCAAATCCATCTTAGCAGACCTTTCAACTATCAATCAGGACAATTTGCCTTCCTAAAGATTTTCCAAGAAGGCTTTGAAAGTGCTCCGCATCCCTTTTCTATCTCAGGAGGTCATGGTCAAACGCTTTACTTTACTGTCAAAAATTCAGGCGACCATACCAAGAATATCTATGACAATCTTCAAGTCGGTAGCAAAGTAACCGTAGACAGAGCTTACGGACACATGATTATAGAAGAAGGACGAGAAAATCAGGTTTGGATTGCTGGAGGTATTGGAATCACCCCCTTCATCTCTTACATCCGTGAACATCCTATTTTAGATAAACAGGTTCACTTCTACTATAGCTTCCGTGAAGATGAAAATGCAGTCTATCTAGATTTGCTCCGTGACTATGCTCAGAAAAATCCTAATTTTGAACTCCATCTAGTAGACAGTAGGAAAGACGGCTATCTTAATTTTGAGCAAGAAGAAGTGCCCGAACATGCAAGCGTCTATATGTGTGGTCCTCTTTCTATGATGAAGTCACTTGCCAAACAGATTAAGAAACAAAATCCAAAAAGCAGAGCTTATTTACGAAGGATTCAAGTTTAAATAACCACTCATACTCTCCTGGAATTTCCCAGGAGTTTTTTCTACGCAATCTCAAAAAACACTGCCAGATTTCTAGCAGTGTTTTGAGTTTTATTTATCTTAGTAAACTGTTTTTTCAGTTTCTACATCGAAGAAGTGTGCTTTGTTCAAGTCAAATCCAAGTTCAACTGTTGCACCTGTTTGCAAGTAGTCACGAGCATCAACTTTGGCAACGAATTCGTCTTTACCAACTTGGCAGTAAAGGTGAGATTCTGAACCAAGCAATTCTGATACTGAGATAGTAGCTTTGACAACTGATTCTGGGAATGTTTCAAGGAAAGCAGGTTCTGCATTCACGTCTTCTGGACGGATACCGAAGATCAATTCTTTACCTTCGTAGCCTTTTTCACGAAGAACTTTCAATGCGCCTTCTGGAACTTTCAAACGGAAACCGTCAGAAACAATTTCGCTACCAACCAATTTCACATTGATGAAGTTCATAGCTGGGCTTCCGATGAAGCCTGCTACGAATTTATTAACTGGGTTTTTGTAAACTTCTTGAGGAGTACCGATTTGTTCTACACGTCCGATAGTACCTGTACCAGCAGGGTTCTTAGTTGCTGACATGATAACGATACGGTCTGCAAGTGTCATCGCTTCTGTTTGGTCGTGAGTTACGTAGATAGTTGTAGCTCCGATACGACGGTGGATTTTAGCGATTTCAGCACGCATAGATACACGAAGTTTGGCATCCAAGTTTGACAAAGGTTCGTCCATCAAGAATACTTTTGCATCACGGACGATCGCACGACCCATGGCAACACGTTGACGTTGACCACCTGAAAGGTCAGCTGGTTTACGTTCCAAGAATTCTTTCAATCCAAGGATTTCAGCTGCTTCTTGCACACGTTTGTCGATGTCTTCTTTGCTGTATTTACGCAATTTCAAACCGAAAGCCATGTTGTCATAAACAGTCATGTGTGGGTAAAGAGCGTAGTTTTGGAATACCATGGCGATGTCACGGTCTTTTGGAGCTACGTCGTTGACAACCACGCCATCGATAGATGCAGTACCTTCTGTGATGTCTTCAAGACCTGCGATCATACGAAGAGTTGTTGATTTACCACATCCTGAAGGACCCTACGAAAAACGATAAACTCTTTTGTCTTTGATGTCCAAGTTGAAGTCTTCAACTGAATAGTGTTCGCTGTTTGGATATTTTTTTGTAAATATTTTTTTAAGATTTCAATTCTACCATGAGGTGAACTCCTTTTGTCTTTTGATAGTTTTATTATAGATGAAAACGCTTTATATTTCTATGGCAAGGTGACCAAAAAAATAAAAAAGTTCTGTGCAACTTGCACAAAACTTTATAAAATATCTGGTAAAATCAATTGATAACACAGGGTCAGGTCAGTCAATTCCTTCAACTGTAGCCCTGTCAATTCTTCCCATTTATCAATCTTGTATTGGAGAGAATTGCGGTGCAGATAGAGTTGCTGGGCTGTTTTAGTCAGAACGGCACTGTTTTCCCAAAGGGAGAGAACGATTTCCTGAATCTGATCCTGGTCCAAAATCATCTGGTGCAGGCATTCTTTAATGACCCTCAGGTCCACAATCCTTTCCCCCATACTCCAAAGATAGAGTTGTGAAAAGGTGTGAACACCTTGATGACCCTGACGCCACCAAGTCTTGAACAAATCCCGCTCCGCTTTGATCAAGTCGGATAGGGCTTGATGTCCTGTCTGAGACCAAACCTGGCCTAACATAATAGACAGACGAAGTCCAAAGTCATACTCAACCGCTTCAATTGTATCACTTAAAATAGCTCGTACAGAGGAATATTTATCTTGTTGAAGCACGAAAACATAATCCTGAGCTCCGACCTGAAGCACCGTCTGACAGTTGGGAAAAAGAGTCCGCATCATATCCAGCCAAGAGGCCAGATTTTCCTGTTGAAAATAGGAAAGATGGCAATAAACCAGCTGAATCTTTTTGAAAGCTTGCGGTGCCTGCCCCTTTCCCTCAATCAGATAGGGATACCAAGGATTGAGAGAACTAGCCTGCTCCTGCTGGGTCAAAAGGGCAATCAACTGCTTTTCACGCTCACTGAGATCAGCTTCCTCCAGCAAAATCCACTGCTGAGAAGCTAAAGGAAGAGTAAGATATCCCTCTTTCTCAACAGGTTGGTCTAAAATCTGAGCCTCAGGAAACCAGTCTTGTAATTCCTTTGCAATCATATCCTAGCCCTCCACTTTTTGGATGCACCAAGAAATCAAGCTTTCAAGACGTTCCAGATTTTCAGTCATATGGAGATAACCCATCACGGCTTCAAACCTGTGGACATACGGTAAGTCACCACATCAGCATTTTTAGCCTTTGTGTGGCTATTGGTATTGCGACCACGTTTATAGATTTCTTCTTCTTTTTCCGTCAGGACTTGCTCTTCCAACATGAGGGCAATCAGGCGAGCCTGAGCCTTGGCAGATACATACTTAGTGGCCTCTTGGTGGAGTTTATTGGGTTTGGTCATGCCTTTGAGAATAAGGTGGCGACGAATATACATGGAATAAACCGCATCTCCCTCAAATGCTAGCGCAATCCCGTTAATGAGATTGACATCAATCACGTGTCCACCTCACTCCATCCTTGGTGTCAAGAAGCTTAATTCCTTGAGCCGCTAATTGGTCACGGATTTGGTCCGCTGTAGCAAAGTCACGATTGGCACGTGCTTCTTGGCGTTTTTGGATTAAAGCTTCAATCTCTGCATCTAGAACATCCTCAACAAAGACAATCCCAAAGACTTCTAACATATCCGCAAGAGCTTCCTTAACACTTGCATCATAGTTGCCAGAGTTGATCCATTTAGCCATTTCAAAGACTACTGTGATACCGTTAGCAGAGTTGAAATCCTCATCCATAGCAGCTACAAACTTGTCTTTAAAGTCCTGTAACTCTTGAGCATCTACAGTCCCAGAAAATGGTTGCTCATAGGTGTTCTTCAGATACTTGAGATTGGTCTCTGCATCACGCACTGCTTTTTCCGTAAAGTTGATTGGTTTACGGTAATGCTGAGTCGCAAAGAAGAATCGAAGCACTTGCCCGTCAAGAGTTTTGAGGGCATCGTGTACGGTGATAAAGTTCCCCAAAGACTTGGACATCTTGACATTGTCGATATTGACAAAGCCATTGTGCATCCAGTAGTTAGCAAAAGTCTTACCTGTTTGGCTTCTGACTGGGCAATTTCATTGGTGTGATGAGGAAATTCGAGATCAGCTCCACCACCATGGATATCAATAGTATCCCCCAAAATTTCTGTCGACATGACCGAACACTCGATATGCCAGCCCGGACGACCAGGCCCCCAAGGACTGTCCCAAGAAATCTCACCTGGTTTAGCAGATTTCCATAGAGCAAAGTCTACCGGATTTTCCTTGCGAGCTGTTTCTTCATCAGTACGACCTGAAGCACCCAGCTCCAAATCTTCCAAGGTTTTATTAGCCAATTTAGCATAGTTGTGGGATTTTTCCACACGGAAATAGACATCTCCTTGGCTCTCATAAGCAAAACCTTTTTCAATCAAATCTTCCACAAAGCGGATGATGCCCTCCATAAACTCGACTACACGTGGATGGCGAGTCGCAGGTTTGACACCCAAGGCCGTCACATCCTCACGAAAGGCAGCGATGTACTTGTCCGCAACCTCCTGAGGCGTGATGCCTTCTTCCTTAGCACGGTTGATAATCTTATCATCCACATCCGTGAAATTGGAAATATAGGCAACCTCAAACCCACGGTACTCAAAATAACGACGAATGGTATCAAAAGCTACCGTCGAACGAGCATTCCCCACGTGGATATAGTTGTACACGGTTGGCCCACAGACATACATCTTAACCTTACCGTCCTCGATAGGGACAAATTCTCGCAAATCACGAGACATGGTGTCATAGATTTTAATCATAAAATAATAGTCAGGAAAGCCAAAATCCAAGAACACTTAGTTTCATCACTAAGAGTTCAATTAAATTTCAGTCCGAATATCTCTACACTTCGGAATCCCTTGCTCCTTTCTCATTCAGATAAACCACCTGAGTCTGTTTGACAAAGCCAATTTTTTCATACAAACGTTTGGCACCTACATTGCTATCTTCCACTGCAATCTGAAATTCCTTATCATTTTGCTCAATTAGTTGGTTGACAAGGGATTTTGCTAAGTAGCTTCCATAGCCCCTTTCCCACGTTCAGGTTCCGATATTGCTAAACCATAGAAGTAATTCGTATTAGTCGATAAATCTACCGTGCAAGTTCCCAATAACCTGACCGTCTTTTAACAAAATATATAAGCGACTTTCTGGATCCTTCAGAGCTTCAGCGACATATCTATCCACAATCTCTCTAGACTCATGTTCCTCTGAGAATGCCTGAAATTTTAACTGACTAATTTGCTCCTGATACGAACTATCTGCTAACAAAACTTCAAGATTAGAAAAATTTGCTAACTGATAAGGTTTTCTATCCTTACCTAACCAAGTTTCTGTATCCTCGTCCTCGACCAATCCCCAGTTGCTGGCAAAATCAGGATGACGTTCTAGAAAAATACGTTCTGTCTGAAAAGTCACAGACTCAATTGGATAAGATGCCGTTTCTTTCTCAAAACTTCTATACAAAGCCCGCGCAATTCCCTGATGGCGATGATCTGGATGAACCAGTATCGTCACTTCCACATCTTGGTCATCAGCATAGACAGTTAAGAGACCAACAAGTTCGCCTTTTTCATAATAAAGGAAAAAGGCGGGCATGTTTGGGTCAAAATTAAGCATGTTAGAAAGATAGGGATCACGATAGGTACCGTCATAGTTTTGGCAACAGTTAATTAGTTTTTTCGCCTCAGATAACTCCTCTTGGCTTAACTTGTTTCTTGCTTGAATCATATAGGTATCCTCTACAAACCAGACGATCTGTGACTAGCATCTTTAGCATGCTCGAGTTTATTGACGTAGTACTCTCGTTTTTCTTCGACTTCGTGGATGACCGGCTCATCCTTTTTACCATGTACACGGACAATCTTAGCAGGAATACCGACAACCGTCACATCACTAGGTACATCTGCTACGACAACTGCTGCAGCACCGACCTTGGCATTTTCACCAATTTCCACTGGTCCAATGACTTGGGCATGAGCGGATATTAAAGCTCCTTTTCGCACGGTTGGATGGCGTTTGCCACAGTCTTTCCCTGTTCCCCCAAGAGTCACCCCATGATAGAGGAGAACTCCCGTCTCAACGATAGCCGTCTCTCCAATCACCAAGCCAGAACCGTGGTCGATAAAGACACCTGAATCAATCTGGGCACCTGGATGAATCTCAATCTGAGTCCAAAAGCGCCAAAACTGACTGTGCATACGAGCCAGGAGTTTGAAGCCATGCTTCCAGAGAAAATGCGAGAGACGGTGGGCCGCCAAGGCCTTGACACCTGGATAAGTCAGCAAAACCTCCAAAGTGGTGCGGGCCGCTGGATCATTTTCTTTTACGATATCAATGGTTTCGCGCCACCATCCCATACATTTCTCCTTTTCTTATTCTGAATCTTTTGGTGTTTCTGTAAATTCTTTCTTAGGTTTGTGATCCTTGTGATGACGTGGGCGGTGAGGACGCTCTGATTTTTCACCTTTTTCATCACGTTCAGGTTTTGGAGGACGAGGAAGAAGGGCTTTCATAGAAGCATCCACACGTCCTTTTTCATCAATCTTGATAACCTTAACATCAACTTCATCCCCGATTGCTACCAAGTCTTCGACATTATTGGTACGCGTCCAAGCCATCTCAGAGATATGAACAAGGGCATCTGTCTTATCAAAGAGGTTGACAAAGGCACCAAATTTCTCGATACGAACGACTTTAGCACGGTAAACTTCATCCACTTTTGGCTTCACGAACCAAACCAGCAATAATTTCTTTAGCACGGTTGATAGCATCTTGGTCGCTAGAGTAGATAGATACATTTCCTTCTTCGTCGATATCAATCTTAACGCCTGTTTCAGCGATAATCTTGTCGATGGTTTCTCCACCCTTACCGATGACAATCTTGATCTTGTCCACATCAATCTTGATGGTATCAATTTTCGGAGCAGTTGGAGCCAATTCTGGACGAACTTCTGGAATAGTTGCTTCAATCACATCAAGGATTTCAAAACGCGCTTTCTTGGCTTGAGCAAGGGCTTCAGTCAAGATTTCTGCAGTAATCCCTTGAATCTTGATATCCATTTGTAGGGCTGTAATCCCGTCACGAGTACCTGCAACCTTAAAGTCCATATCTCCAAAGTGGTCTTCCAAACCTTGGATATCTGTCAATACTGTGTAGTTATTTCCATCTGAGATAAGACCCATGGCAATACCAGCTACTGGCGCCTTGATTGGCACACCACCAGCCATAAGGGCAAGAGTTCCCGCACAGATAGAAGCCTGAGATGAAGAACCATTTGATTCCAAGACCTCAGCCACCAAGCGGATAGCATATGGGAATTCTTCCAAGCTTGGCAAGACTTGAGCAAGAGCACGTTCACCAAGAGCACCCGTGACCGATTTCACGACGACCTGGCGCACCGTAACGACCTGTTTCCCCTACAGAGTATTGAGGGAAATTATAGTGGTGCATAAAGCGTTTCTTGTACTCTGGATCCAAACCATCAATGATTTGAGTTTCTCCCATCGGAGCCAAGGTCAAAACTGAAAGGGCTTGAGTTTGCCCACGAGTAAAGAGACCTGAACCGTGCACACGAGGAAGGAAGTCAACAACCGCATCCAAAGGACGGATTTCATCAACCTTACGACCGTCAGGACGTACTTTGTCTTCTGTGATCAAACGACGCACTTCTGCGTGTTCCATTTGTTCCAAGATTTCAGCCACATCTCGCATGATACGGTCAAATTCCTCATGGTCTGCATATTTTTCTTCGTAAACAGCAGTTACTTGGTCTTTGACTGCTTGAGTTGCAGCTTCACGAGCCAATTTTTCTTCTACTTGGACAGCTTTTTGGAGGTCGCTGTTGTAGGCTGCGATAATTTCAGCTTGCAAGTCAGCGTCCACATGAAGCAATTCTACTTCTGCTTTTTCCTTACCGACAGCAGCAACAATTTCTTCTTGGAAGGCAATCAATTCTTTGACTGCTTCATGTCCTTTGAGAAGGACTTCCAACATGATTTCTTCTGACAATTCTTTGGCACCTGACTCTACCATGTTGATGGCGTGTTTGGTACCAGCTACTGTCAATTCAAGGAGAGATTGCTCTGCTTGTTCTTGCGTAGGGTTGATAATGATTTGACCATCCACATAGCCAACCTGTACCCCAGCGATTGGTCCGTCAAATGGAATATCTGAGATAGAAAGCGCCAAGGATGAACCAAACATAGCAGCCATTGGTGCAGAAGCATTTTCATCATAAGAAAGCACGGTATTGATGACTTGGACTTCATTACGGAAACCTTCCGCAAACATAGGACGGATTGGACGGTCAATCAAACGCGCTGTCAAAGTCGCATCTGTTGAAGGACGTCCTTCACGTTTCATAAAGCCACCAGGAAACTTCCCAGCTGCATACATTTTTTCTTCATAGTTGACTTGAAGAGGGAAGAAATCCCCAGTTGCCATCTTCTTAGACATAACGGCAGCAGTCAAGACAGTTGACTCACCGTAACGCACGACAACAGAGCCATTTGCTTGCTTAGCAACCTGACCAGTCTCTACAATTAACTCACGACCCGCAAAAGTCGTTTGAAACACTTGTTTTGTCATTTTAATCCCCTTTGGATTGATGAAATTATACGCCTTGCCTACAAAGATCAAGATACCAAGGACGTCAACAAGCAAAGTAAAAATAGGAATGAACTGACGGAGCGAGTCTTCGATGAAGACAAGACAGTTTATCTTTTTCACACAGACTTTTCGAGCCGAGGTTCAATTTTTTCAAGATACTAACATCATTAGAAAGGTTTGATGTCTAAAAACATCTAAGAGTTTCAGTTTAAATGCATTGTATTATTTAATACCCTCATCTTTGTATCAAGTACGTACAGAGTCTATTTTATCATATTTTTCTTAAAAAGTGCGGTCTTTACCATTAAAAAGGAACCATTCCCCTCAGCTGAGAAGAATGGTTTGCTTTTTATTATCCTAGAGACTGATGATTAAACAAGGCATGGGTTGCTTGGTGGATGTATTTTGCTGTTTCAGCATTGTTCATGGTGTAGAGATGCACACCGGCAACATCCTGAGTTACCAAGTCCACGATTTGGTCCACTGCATAGGCAAGTCCTGCTGCTCTGAGCGACTCAGGGTCATGCTCATACTTGTCTAAGATGGCTTTAAATTTGCGTGGAAGATGGATATTCTCACAAGTCTTCAAGAGACGGAGAGCCTGATTTCGATTCAGAATTGGCATAATCCCTGCATGAATAGGAATATCAATCCCAGCCAAGATGCACTTGTCTTGGAAATCATAGAAGCGCTCATTGTCAAAGAAAAGCTGAGTTACAAGGCTCGAACAACCTGCATCCACTTTCTTCTTAAGATTTTGAATATCTGAAATCTGATTTGGTGAATCTGGATGGCCTTCTGGATAACAAGCACCAACAATATCAAAGTGAGGGGCTTGTTCCTTGATGAACTCAATCAAGTCAGTTGCATAGCGGAAAATCCTTTTTGTGGCTCCACATCAGGGAATAATATCCCCACGAAGAGCCAAGATTTTCTGCACCCCAACCTTGTCCAAGTCTGCAATGGTTTCAGCAACCTTGTCCTTGGTCAAATAGATGGCTGGCAAGTGAGCAATAGTCGGAATCGCCAAGTCATTTTGGATAAAGTCAGCCAAACGAACCGTCGTTTCCTTGATATTAAATTTATTATTGCTGGCAGTTACACTGATAAAGTGAGGGAGCCAACTCCTGCATATCTTGAAGAGCAGAAATAATGTTATCATTACCCACGGCTGGGTTGGGAGGGAACACTTCAAATGAGAGTGACGGTGTTTGGCGTGACATAGTCATTATCCTTTTCTAGTTGATTTTTTTGTTAGCTTGACTCTTAGAATCCAAGTGAAACAGGCAGATTGACCAAACAGCGCTTCTTGAGAAATCCTTATCTTACAATTTCTCACGCGCAGCTTTAGCTGCTTCAACAAGGCGGATCAAGCTTTCTTTTGTTTCTGGAATACCACGTGTTTTCAAACCACAGTCAGGGTTGATCCAAACTTTCTTGCTTGGCACTTTAGCAAGGATGGCTTCGATTGTATGGTCGATTTCGCCTTCATTTGGCACACGAGGTGAGTGGATATCGTAAACCCCAGGTCCCACTTCTGTTTGGAAGTTTTTCGCTTTGAGTTCGTCCAAGATTTCAAGGTTTGAACGGCTAGCCTCAAATGAGATAACGTCCGCATCCATGTTGTCGATAGCTGGGATGATATCTGTAAATTCTGAGTAACACATGTGAGTGTGGATTTGTGTATCTGGCGCTACTGTTGAGTGTACCAAGCGGAAGGCAGGAATTGCCCAGTCAAGGTAGTCTTCGTACCAGTCGCTACGACGGAGTGGCAATTTTTCACGAAGAGCAGCCTCGTCGATTTGGATGATTTTCACACCAGCAGCTTCAAGGTCAAGCACTTCATCCTTGATAGCAAGGGCGATTTGAAGAGTAGAATCCTTTGATAGAGATGTCTTCACGTGGGAATGACCAGTTGAGGATGGTAACAGGTCCAGTCAACATACCTTTAACAGGTTTGTTTGTACGGCTTTGTGCATAGCTAGACCATTTAACAGTGATAGGGTTAAGACGAGTGACATCACCCCAGATGATTGGTGGTTTAACTCCACGCATACCGTATGATTGTACCCAACCATTTTTAGAGAAGAGGTAACCTGACAAGTTTTGACCGAAGTACTCAACCATGTCGTTACGCTCAAATTCACCGTGAACAAGGACATCAAAGTCGATATCTTCTTGCCATTTGATCCATTCATCGATCGTTTCAGCAAGGAAAGCGTCGTACTCTTCTTGAGACAATTCACCTTTACGGTAAGCCAAACGTTTAGCACGAACTTCTTTTGTTTGAGGGAATGAACCGATCGTTGTTGTTGGAAGAGCTGGAAGTTTGAAAGCTTCTTCTTGGATAGCTTCACGTTCTGCAAAGGCTGGCAAACGAGTGTAGTCTGCGTCTGTCAAGCCAGCGATACGCGCACGAAGTTCAGCATTTTCACCAACACGCTCAGTCGCAAAGAGTTCTTTGTTAGCTGCAAGTGCTTCTTCACCTTGACCATTGCGGATAGCATCCAAATCACGAATCTCATCCAATTTTTCAACTGCAAAGGCAAAGTGGTTCAAGATTGCTGGTTCAAATTCTTCATTAGCAGTTGTAAATGGCACATGAAGAAGTGAGCATGAGCTTGTCAAGACAATGTTTTCAGCTGGAATTTGCTCAAGAACAGCCAAGCTCTTTTCGTAGTTGTTACGCCAGATGTTTTTACCATTGACAATACCTGCATAAAGAGTCTTATCAGCTGGGAAACCACCTTTAACCAATTCAAGAGTTTTCTTACCTTCAACGAAGTCAAGACCGATAGCATCTACTGGCAAGTTTACAAGGTCAGCGTAAACGTCACGAACATCTCCGAAGTAAGTTTGAAGCAAGACTTCAAGACCTTTTTTGTCAGCCAAAAGCTTGTTGTAGAGGTTCAAGAAGAGAGCTTTTTCTTCAGATGTCAAATCTTTTACAAGAGCAGCTTCGTCGAGTTGGATACGAGTCGCACCAAGTTCAGCCAATTTAGCAAAAACGTCTTGGTAAGCAGCCACTAAGCTGTCTACGAAGTCTTCTGCTTTCACGCCTTCTTCAAAGTCTGACAATTGAAGGAAAGTGAATGGACCTACAAGAACTGGACGAGTGTTCAATCCAAGTTCTTTGGCTTCTTGGAACTCATCAAAGATTTTGTGACCTGCAAGTTTGACTTGAGTGTCTTTTTCAAATTTAGGAACGATGTAGTGGTAGTTGGTGTTGAACCATTTCTTCATTGGAAGGGCGCGAACGTCTCCTTTTTCTCCTTGGTAACCACGACCCAAAGCGAAGTAGCGCTCAAGGTCAGACAAGTCCAAGTTTTGAACTGAAGCAGGTACCACGTTGAAAAGGAAAGCTGCATCTAGGAAGTTGTCATAGTGAGAAAAGTCATTTGATGGGAATTTCAGTGATGCCTTTTTCTTTGACAATGTTCCAGTGTTTAGCACGCAAGTCTTTTGCGGCTGCAAGGAGTTCTTCTTCTGAGATTTCTTTTCTAAAGTATTTTTCAGTTGTAAATTTTAATTCGCGGAATTCGCCCAAACGAGGGAAACCGATGATTGTAGTTGACATGATGTGTCCTCCAAAATTTGTTGTTGAAACTATCTTAACAGAAAAGAAATCATCTGTATAATTGTAAAAAATTAGGCTTTGATATAGTTTGAAACTATATCTCTGTTTTAAACAAAGGAAAAAGACCTGAGACAAATGCCTCAAATCCTTTGTGTAGCTTGTTTTATAGCTCAATTTCAGTTAGAATACTCAAACGCGTTATTAGTAATTCTTATAAGTGACTATGGCTTGTTATTAGAAAAGACTATAACTGATTCTAGTCAATTTTCCCCTGTTCAAGTGGGACGACTACTAGTGTCTTTCCTAAACTGGCTAGGACTTTTAAGACTGTGTCCAACTGAGGACTTGTCTTTCCTGTTTCCATCCTAGCTATGACAGGCTGGCTTACTCCACTCAGTTCTTCCAGCTTTTTCTGACTGATTCCTTGCTCATGTCTAGCTACTATCAACTCACTCATAATAGCCACTCGCATATCACTTTCAAGGATTTCCTCCTTGGTAAAGAGCTCAGAGCGGACATCCTTCCAATTACTCCCGATAGCACTATTCTTCATCACTTACCCCTCTTTCTTTTAAGTCCTTCAGTTCACGTTTGGCTTTTTTAAAATTATAACTCAAAAGTTATTAAAAATAAATCTGGACACTCATAAAAAGAAGACCTTAGAAAAACTCTAAAGGTCTCATCTTTATTATTCGAAAAAATTATGAGAAGAGTTATAAATTGAAGGCAATCCTTACTATTATTCCAGCTCGATCCCCTTCTCTCGGAGATTTGCCAGACACTCCTCATAGTAGGTAGCATCATGCTCACTATAGATAGGACTTTTCAGCTTTTCCTCTACTAAGTCTTGATAAGGAGGGCAGGTCTTACCGCGGTAGTTCTTGTCCAGCCACTCTGGACTGACATTATAGCCACGGCCAGCCATCTCCTCCATGATCAACTCATGATAGGCATAGAGACGATAGGGTGAGTGAGTAAAGACATAGTCCACCGTCGCATGCTTTCTGCCCCAGCCATTGCCACGGAGGGCACAGCACTCTCGATGCTGCCCCAAGAGTTGAGGACGGGGAAGTTGTGAAATCAAAGCCTCATGCCAAAGTCTCATGGGTGTCTCCTTTCAGTAAAGTCGAATGCTGCAAGTAGGTATTTGGATAGCGTTTAAGCAAGTCTCGAGTCTTAGCGATTACATCTTCCTTAGAAGCCTGACCAAAGCGGTAGCGATCCAACAAGAGCATATAGTCCTTACGCTCAGCATCTGTCGCTTTCTTTTTGAAATAACCCCAAATATGCTGAAAGGCATTGCAAACCTGACCCCTGTGTTCTGGAATCTGGCAGGCACGATCAATCATCTTTTGAACCTGACTCACCTCGACCTGTTCATTCTTGAGATACTGGCGAATCTCATTGTAAATATTGCTGGAATGGCTCAACACGAGGTATTTGTTTCTAGCCCAGAGTTGTTGGCATTGAGATTTTTGATTAGTTTGTTCCATCTTTCTCCTTGCTTTTGATCAGTTTCCAGGAAATATGGAAACAAAATGAGCGAATAAATCAACTACATCTTACCCTTTAAACTCTTGCAAAAACTTTTTGAGTTAGGCATCGGCTTCTGGTGTGGTTCCGTGGAGTTGGTTCAGCATCTCGAGTAGGGAAGCGGTTTGGTTTTGGATTGCTTCATTTGTCGTGTTAATCTTGCTGACGATGTCTGTCAGCGGTTCAACTTCTTCTTCCTCACCAGTACTTAATCTCACCTTCTCTAAAACCATTCAACCGAATTCCTAGAGGTTGGATGGACGAACTGCTAATCAAGCCCTTAGATAAAAGATAATTTCTCATCTTTTCGTTGAAATTACTTTTCTTAACTGTGACATCATTGTTTCCTTTTTCGTTCCTATTTAATCTTTCAAAAGCTTTTTCCCATTCTTTATATACATCAGAATCACCCAAAAAATCCATTATCTCCCTCAGTTCAAATAGATTTAGATATTCCCCTAACAAAGCTAACCTATGTGTTGACATTTCTGGATTAGATAGTAAATTATCCTTGAGCAGACTTGTACGATCTAAAGGCTCAATATCGTCCATAGCCAATAACTCTCGGCATAACTGAATACTAATTTCTTCACTATCTAATCTAATCAAGTCATCCCAATTTTCTTTAGCTAACTGTCTTATCTTAATTTTGATAGATTCATCTGCATTGTCATAATAATTGGAACTAATTATATAACTTAAATCATCTATATCGAATTTAGAATCAAGGATATGAGCAACAAGTTTAAGAGAAAATTGCTTATTTTTCAAGCTTACATGATCCAGAATATCTATTATTTGTAGCTTGTAGGAATCATCTATTTCCTCATATTGTAACAAATCATTGAGTTCCGTTTCATCATGAACCTCTTCTTCAATCTCAAGATACTTTTCAATATTCCTTGAAATGAAATAATTTTTCATTGATGGATATTCTTCCCTGATGAACTTGAAATTATTAGCATCGAATTTTATAACCTCCAAATCTATCAAAACTTCCAATCTATCATCTGAAAGCCCCGTTACATCAAAGTCTTCGTAATACCGTTGCATTGCTACAAGCATCGATTTATAGATAGTTAATGCTAAATTATCTGCAGATACAATTTCACCAAAAAAATCTTCCTGTACTTTCTCATCAAGTTGTACAAAAAAATATCTCTGTTCAATACAAAATTGGGATCTTGATTAATAAAATCAACCAGATGATCATCAATTTCCTTATTAAATGAAGAAAAGTAGGAACAAATAATCTCAGAATTAACTTGCCCTTTTTGAAGCAGTACAAGATTTTTTATCAGTTCTATATCATTAGATAATCCTTGAAACTTCTCTATAGTGTATTTAATGGAGAAGTCTGGAATACTATTGAATATACTTTCGGCAGGTGTTATCTTCCCATCTTCGTAACCCTCATCTCTAAATAAAATATCATGTTTAAGCAAGTGTTCAATATAAGAAGAATCATCATCCATTTTTCCCGTTTGATATTTTTTTATAAATATTGGCGTATTGTAACAAATTATCTTCCGAATATAAACAGTAATCCAACAGTGATTTCAATTCAATATTCTTATTAATAAGTTCAAAATTCTTGTGAGTGTATTCATCATCAGTATATCTGTTTCCCCAAGTTCCATTTTATAAAAAAAATTTCAAATTATTCTCAGAAATCGAATATAAATCATTCTGATAGATATAATTCATTATTTCTTTATAATCTGTAAGTTTTTTTCATCTAATAAGGATTCATAAATACGCTGTGAATATTCTCTAACTTTTTATCTCAATATTTGATAAATTTTTTTAGTAAACTGCTGAATTTCATAACTCATATTTGGAGAAAAGAAGCTCTTGATTATCATTTATATATCCTGAAATCAATACTTTTTGTTTTTTTCAGGAATTTCACTCAAATCAACTAAATTCATCAATGATAGTATTAGACTATTTTTTTATTTGGAGCAGCATATCCTCCATTTTTTTAATTTCTAAATACTCGTTAAAAAAAGACTAACATTGTGCTCCAACCATTTCTTAAGAAATAATTTAATGGTCTCTTTTTTTATAAATCACACCTTGACCTGATGTAGCTCTATCTAATGTATTATAAAAAGTTAATTAAGAAATCCAAAACATCCTCTTGTTTAAATATTTGAACTAAACACTCAGTATCATTTTTCTTTTTTTGGAATTTAGTAAATAGTCAAACAAATTATAATTTAGCACATAACTATATCTATAATCTTTAATCGCCAAGCGATTAACTATTTCATTAGTATGGGTTAAAGAAATATCATAATTACCATCACGTCCAGAAATAACATTTCTCAAGTATTCCTTCTCAACAACTGTTATAGTGTTCCCATAAAAAAATAAGTTAAATAATCTTGATAGCTCTCATCAATATAAGCATTTCTAATTAGGAAAGAAATAATAGAAAATTGAGGATTAATTCCTATTTCTTCTGTAAAGTCACTTTTAAAACCATCAATATCTGACGCATATTGGTAAATATCTGATAATCTATAGCTGTCTAGTTCACCAAGTTTATCATTTATTTTTCTTAATTTCTTCTTTTTAATTTTTTTCTATTATTTTTTTATTTTTTTAGTATTCTTTAAACGCTCTTGGAATTCTGGAGTATTCCTACTAGGAAATAAAGAATCAATATCCTCATTTCGTTTATATTGATTATACTCTGCATCATAATAACTATCAAAGGAATAAATTTCACTATCTCCTGCAATTAACTCTTTTATGTAATCATAACGTGTTGGAAAATCTTTTTCAAATTTTTCTATTTACTTTAATTATTTTTTTCTTCCAGATGGTATTTTTTTTAAGATAGTTCCATATAATTCAACTTCATCGTTTAAAATGTTCTTCCTCAGCATTCTCTACCTTTCTCTCCAAAGCATTTTTTTCTGATTATTTAACTCCTCTCTAAGATTTTTTTAATGCTATTTCTTTTTGAGTTCAACAATTCATATAAATATCCTTGATTTCTTTGCAAAAGTGAAAAAAATCTTTAGGGAAAATATTCTTATAGACTACCATTGAAAAACAGTTTTTTTCATAATCTAGCTTTTAATGTATTTAATGTGTCTTTATAAGTCAGATACTCATTACAAATATTATTAATTAATCTCATATCATCTAGATACAAAAGAAATATTAAATAAAAAAATCTCTTATCAAAAACCACCATACTCCCCCATATCTGTTAACAATTCTTTTTAGTATTTCATGTGAATTTGAAGCTGTTACTACAGGAACTACAGGAATAATGTAATCAAAGAACTTCGTTCTCTCATGTGATTCAAACAGATCATCCTTTTACAAGATAGAAAAAAACACTAGTTTAAGTTTGTGATTTACCTTTAGATTTCTATTAATAATTATATTTAGTTCCTTCAATTTTTTTCAAAAATTCTAGAATCATTAAAACGTTCAATATCTTCAAATACTATAACATCCGCTTCAGACTGCTTAAACAAATAAAGTACATCATCTAAATAGCGATCAAAATAAGATACCCTTGAACTTTCATTTGAGAAGATTTCAATACCAGTTTCAATTTTTTTCTGCCTTTAAGGATAATTTTTTTGATAAATCCAAAAATCTCTTTGTAGCTTAGATAAATGAAAAATTCCATACACAATTAAAATAAACAAAATCGCTAGAGCTAGAAGGAAATAATAGGCTTTGTGGTGCAAGACAACCAAGAAAAATTCTGAGCCAATCTATGCCAAGAGGAAATATTAAAAAAAGATACAAAGATAATACTATTATTAAACCTAGATATACTGTAATCTTGAGAGGACTAATCTGTGAATCTGCATCGAGAGTTTTAAAAATAGATTTTCTTATTTTGTTAGGATCTATTTGATGAAGTAATTGATTGATTATTTTCCCTTCAATTGTATTAATTTCGCGCTTATCAAGTCCATTTTTTTCACTACTTTTTTTATTTCATCATACTGCCCTAAAGAAATATGAATGAATTTTTTATCTGTACATTTCCTCTCAAAACTCTCAACAACACTACTTTTACCCGCTCCATAATTCCCAGTAATAGCTACGTTGGTTACTTCCGAATTTTTGTCAATCGCAAATTCAAGTGCTCTTTCTGTCACTGGCTTTATTTCAACATCTTTATTTGAAGTAAGTGCTCTAAACTTATATTCTTTTTCCATTAAGTTTTTCATTCCCATACGATTATTATATTCTTTTCATCTATGAATACCATTATATCAATTCTGACTCAGTATATAAAGCTTTTACATAAAACATCCCCTTAGAAATCTGCTTCTAAGGGGTTGTCTTTATCCTGTTGCTTGGGATGGTTCTGCTGGTTTGGTCTTTTTATCTTTCTTGCTACTAGTGATGAGACGGCGTTTGCTGTCTCGGATGCCATTGAGTTCCTTGAGGAGTTGAGTCAGGTGTTCCTTTTCAGGGTAGGCTTCTGCACTGGCTGCGGTATAGCGCATAAAGAGGTCGTAGCTGGTTGAAAGTTCGGTACGGAGTTGTCTGGTCTTGCCGACTTCCTTGGCAGACTTAGAAGCACGCGCCTTACTTTCCACTTGGTCATATTCCTCTTGAGCATTGATCACCGCCGTCAGCATAGGTGTCAGTCCTAGACTAGTAACTGCCTCATGATAGGGTGTTTCACTAAGCGTTTTGAGCAGGCTCTTGATTTCTGCCGTCTCCACATCATTGCTATGCTTAGTGATGTCCTTATACTTGGCAAAGACTGGTTTCAGAGTTTCATGAGCTTCTTTGAGTTTGGCATCCTTAATCTTCGCAAATCCTCTATGAAGGGTAAAGAGACCGACCAAGGCACTATCTCGATTGCGATCAACTTCTGTCAGATTACTAGATTCTTTCGTTTCCACCACCGCAAGTTGAGCTTGAAAATCATCTAGCTTGGTATTGAAGGGTTCCAAATGTTTGGCATACATAGCTTCATCCTTGTTTGCCTTAGAAAAAGTTGCCAAACTTTGATGAGTATCCATCATCAGGCTTTCAAATTCACGGTTGGTAAAGTTGCTGTAACTAAGCGGGCGAATAGCGTATGTTTTTGTCATGATGATATCCTTTCTATTTAACGAATCATTTATTATCTTCTTTATCAAACAAAGACTGGATTAGTTCTGGAAGATAGAGCTGTTTTTGATCTGTTTTTACAATGCTTCCTTGTATATCAGGTTGAATCAAAGGTCTATCCTTAAATACAAAGACTTGAAATAATGCACAGATCAAAAATAGAAGCCCCCATAAAGGAAGTATCGATAGAATACTCTCCTCCTCATCATCTCTAACTTTCTTCATCAATTTTTCTCCTTTAAGTTGATACATTCATTCTAACAGTTTCCCAAACTATTTTTACCTTCATCCGCTCAACTGTCACTATTTCCATCTAAAATATACTTCTCAGGACAAATCAGATATTCTCAAAATAAAAAATCCCTATCTGACTGGAAATAAACTCCGTCCATCAGATAGAGACTCTTACTATTTTTCGATTTTAGCCTTTCTAGCTTTAGAATACATATAAATTTTAGTAAAGATGACTATTCGAAAGCTCGAAGACCTCAAAACATTCTCAGATAAGCTATTCGAAACGTAGAATACTTGTGAATTTATGGAATGACGATTATTCTAAGCTTAGATTACATATAAACTTTAGTAAACAGACCTATTCTAAGTCTCGAAAGCCTATCTTCCTATCCATTCCTCATCAAAAACACTCATTCCCCCTTTCTCCTTCAAAATATGGTATAGTAGAATTATACTATCTACGAGGAGTTTACATGTCACAGGATAAACAAATGAAAGCTGTTTCTCCCCTTTTACAGCAAGTTATCAACATCTCATCGATTATCGGTGGGGTTGGGAGTTTGATTTTCTGTATTTGGGCTTATCAGGCTGGAATTTTACAGTCTAAGGAAACCCTCTCTGCCTTTATCCAGCAGGCAGGGATCTGGGGGCCACCTCTCTTTATCTTTTTACAGATTTTACAGACTGTCGTTCCTATCATTCCTGGGGCCTTGACCTCGGTGGCTGGGGTCTTTATCTACGGACACATCATCGGGACTATCTACAACTATATCGGCATCGTGATTGGCTGTGCCATTATCTTTTATCTGGTGCGCCTCTATGGGGCTGCCTTTGTCCAGTCTGTCGTCAGCAAGCGTACCTATGACAAGTATATCGGCTGGTTGGATAAGGGTAATCGTTTGACCGTTTCTTTATCTTTATGATGATTTGGCCCATTAGTCCAGCTGACTTTCTCTGTATGCTGGCTGCCCTGACCAAGATGAGCTTCAAGCGCTATATGACTATCATCATTCTGACCAAGCCCTTTACCCTCGTGGTTTATACCTACGGTCTGACCTATATTATCGACTTTTTCTGGCAAATGCTTTGACACATAAAAAATCCGTTTGGTTTCCCAAACGGATTTTGTGCTTTATTTTGAAACTTCTTTTGCAAGAACAAAGTTTCCAAGAGTAGCAGAACCATTTCCTGCTACTGCCGGCGTCACAATGTAATCACGCACATCTGGTACTGGTAGGTAACCATTGAGAAGAGATGTAAATTTCTCACGGACACGGTCCAGCATGTGTTGTTGAGCCATGACCCCTCCACCAAAGACAATCACGTCTGGGCGGAAAGTCACTGTCGCATTGACCGCAGCTTGAGCGATATAGTAGGCTTGGACATCCCAAACAGGATTGTTGAGTTCAATATTTTCCCCACGTACACCTGTACGAGCTTCCAAACTTGGACCAGCTGCATAGCCTTCCAGACATCCCTTATGGAAAGGACAAACACCCTTAAACTCTTTTTCAATATCCATTGGGTGTCTAGCAACATAATAATGACCCATCTCAGGGTGACCCACACCACCGATAAACTCTCCACGTTGGATAACACCAGCACCGATACCTGTACCGATTGTGTAGTAAACCAAGTTTTCGATACGACCACCAGCATTGTTACGGGCAACCACTTCACCATAAGCAGAGCTGTTTACGTCTGTAGTGAAGTACATTGGCACGTTGAGGGCGCGACGAAGGGCACCAAGCAAGTCCACATTTGCCCAGTTTGGTTTTGGAGTCGTTGTGATAAAGCCATAATTTTTTGAGTTTTTATCAATATCAATCGGCCCAAATGAACCAACTGCAAGACCAGCAAGGTTGTCGAATTTTGAGAAGAACTCAATGGTTTTATCGATTGTTTCGATTGGAGTTGTTGTTGGAAATTGTGTTTTTTCTACAACGTTAAAGTTTTCATCACCGACAGCACAGACAAACTTTGTACCGCCCGCTTCCAAGCTTCCATATAATTTTGTCATGATAAACCTCTTGTTTTTATTTTCTTTATTATAGCATATTTCGAAAGTCTAAATTTCTCTATTTTTTAGATTTTCCTCTGTAAATCTTACCATTCAAGCAAAAACGAACAAACATGTCATTTGTTCGTTTTCACATTAGAGAGGATTGATTAGATTTTCACTTCGATCACAGCATCCCCCTTCGCAACTGAACCTGTTGCGACTGGAGCTACTGAAGCGTAGTCAGCTGTATTTGTAACGATAACCATTGTTGTATCATCAAGACCAGCTGCAGCAATTTTGTTTGAGTCAAAGGTTCCAAGAACATCGCCAGCTTTAACCTTATCACCTTGAGCAACTTTTGCTTCAAAACCTTCACCATTCATAGATACAGTGTCAATACCAACGTGGATCAAGACTTCAGCACCATCAGTTGTTTTCAAACCAAAAGCGTGTCCTGTTGGAAAGGCGATTGAAACTTCCGCATCAGCTGGTGCATATACCACACCTTGACTTGGTTTCACAGCGATACCTTGGCCCATAGCTCCACTTGAGAAGACTGGATCATTGACATCAGCAAGAGCGACAACATCACCGACGATAGGAGTTACAAGTGTTTCATTTTGAAGAGTATCAGTCTCTTCCACTACTGGTGCTTCTACTGTAGGTTCAGTAACTGTTTCTGCAGTTGCTGTGGCTGCTTCATCAGCAAAGACACTAGCTGCTTTTGTTTTCCCGTAGAAATAAGTGAAAGCAAAGGCGGCAACAAAGGACATAATTTCCGCAACTATATACATAGGGATTGAAGCAGCCTTAATAGAAAGGAATCCAATAAATCCAGCCGCTCCCAATGAAACTGCAATAACGTGAGTTAAACCTGCTACGAAGGCACCAATTGCTGAACCAGCAAGGGCGCAGAAGAATGGGAATTTGTATTTCAAGTTTACCCCAAAGAGAGCAGGTTCTGTAATACCAAGGAAGGCAGAAACAGCAGCCGAACTTGACAATCCTTTTGTTTTAGCATTTTTTGTCAAGAAGTAGATTGCAAGAGTAGCCGCACCTTGTGCTACGTTTGCCATTGAAGCAACAACAAAGATGTAGTCTCCAAATCCAGTACCGTTATTATTGTAAGCAGACAACAATTGTGTTTCGATTGCTGGGAATGATTGGTGAAGACCTGTCATAACGATTAGTGAGTAAGTTCCACCAAATAGACCCATACCAAAGGCACCTGTTGTGTTGTACAACCATACAATCGCATTTGTAATCGCATCAGACACAACCAACATAACAGGACCGATAACTGTAAAGGTAAGGAAGCCTGTAAGCATCACTGATAAAAGCGGTGTGAAAGTGAAGTCAACTGCAGATGGCAATTTCTTGTGGAAGAATTTTTCCAAATTTGCTAACAACCAGATTGCAACAAGGACTGGAATAACTTGATAAGCATAGTTTGTTTGTGTAACATGGAAACCTAAGATGTCCCAGAAGGCTTCTTTGCCACCCAAATCTGGAGTGGTCATAATCATACCAATTGCCGCACCAAGGAATTGGTTTGCTCCAAAGCGCTTGGCTGCTGAAATACCAACCAAAACAGGGAGGAACATAAATGGAGCAGCAGACATCAATTGAATCATAGCTGAGAAGCCTTTGATTGCAGGATACATATCTTCAATTGATTGAGGTCCAAACAAATCTGGTGATGTCAAGAAGTTACGTAAAGCCATCAAGAGACCACCTGCAACTAAGGCAGGGATAATAGGAACAAAGATGTCTGACAAAAGTTTAATCAAGTCCATCAATGGATTGAACTTTTTGTCTTTATTAGCAATCTCTTTCAAATCATCTGTCGAAACTTCTTTTAAACCAGTTTTCTTGATGATTTCCGCATACACGAAGTTAACATCACCAGGACCAATGATAATTTGATATTGTCCATTAGTGCTAAAAGTTCCCTTGACATCCGCATTATTATCTAGAGCTGCTTGATTCACTTTTGATTCGTCTTTCAATACCAAACGAAGACGAGTTGCACAGTGTGCTGCAGCTACAAGATTATCCTTACCGACAGCCTCAATGACCTCGGCAGCAACTTTACTATAATCCATAGCAAAAATCTCCTTATTATAGAATTTTGTTATTGTTTGAAAGCGATTTTATTCGCCCTTACGACTATTATTTTATCATGTTTTAGAAATATGTCAAGCGTTTTGCAGAAAAAATGTTCTATCCACTTAGTGGGCACGCTTTAGATTGATTGTTTTTGACTGTTTTATCAGGCGTTACTTGAAAAAATAAGTTTGAAATCTTAGTTTAAAAGGTTTTTATTTCATTATCTTTCATATTTCCGTGAAAAATTTGATTGGTTTCCTGCATTTATTTTTGTGACAAACGTTTGACAGTTTTTCCTCTTTTTTAACATAAAAGACTTGCTTTTTTAACCGAAAACGGTTACTATTAAAAGTAATAAGATTTTTGGAGGAATAAAATAAATGGAATGGACAACTGAGCGTCGTTATAGACCCTATGAAGATTGGACGCAAGAAGAAATTCAAAATATAAAGAAAAATATGGCACAATCTCCATGGCATACTCATTACCATGTTGAGCCAAAAACAGGACTTCTCAACGACCCAAATGGCTTTTCTTACTTTGATGGCAAGTGGATCCTCTTTTACCAGAATTTTCCTTTTGGTGCAGCCCACGGTTTGAAATCTTGGGCACAGCTAGAAAGTGATGATTTGATTCACTTTAAAGAAACTGGAATCAAAGTTTTACCAGATACTCCATTAGATAGCCACGGTGCCTACTCTGGTTCTGCTATGCAGTTTGGCGATAACTTGTTCCTATTCTATACAGGAAATGTCCGCGATGAAAACTGGATTCGTCACCCATACCAGATTGGGGCTTTGATGGATAAGGATGGCAATATTACGAAGATTGACAAGATCTTGATCGACCAGCCAGCAGACTCTACAGACCACTTCCGCGATCCGCAAATTTTTAACTTCAAGGGGCAATATTATGCCATCGTCGGTGGACAGGACTTGGAGAAAAAAGGCTTCGTCCGTCTCTACAAAGCTATTGACAATGACTACACAAACTGGCAAGCTGTTGGCGACCTTGACTTTGCTAACGACCGCACTGCCTACATGATGGAATGCCCAAATATGGTCTTTGTAGGAGAGCAACCTGTCCTTCTCTACTGCCCACAAGGATTGGATAAAAATGTTCTAGACTACGACAATATCTATCCAAATATGTATAAGATTGGGGATTCCTTTGACCCTGAAAATGCCAAAATGGTAGATGTGTCTCAACTCCAAAACATGGATTATGGTTTTGAAGCCTATGCAACCCAAGCCTTCAACTCTCCTGACGGACGTGCTCTAGCAGTTAGCTGGCTTGGTTTGCCAGATGTTTCTTACCCATCTGACCGTTTTGACCACCAAGGAACCTTCTCTTTGGTCAAAGAACTAACTATCAAAGATGGCAAACTCTACCAATACCCAGTTGCAGCGATCAAGGACCTTCGTGCTTCTGAAGAAGCCTTCTCAAACCGTGCTCAAACCAAGAACACTTACGAACTTGAACTTAATTTGGAAGCTAATAGCCAGAGCGAGATTGTCTTACTTGCTGATAAAGAAGGCAAGGGACTTGCAATCAACTTTGACCTTGTAAATGGTCAAGTGACAGTGGATCGTAGCCAGGCTGGTGAACAGTACGCTCAAGAATTTGGGACAACTCGTTCTTGCCCAATCGATAACCAGGCTACTACTGCTACAATTTTCATTGATAACTCTGTCTTTGAAATTTTCATCAATAAAGGAGAAAAAGTATTTTCTGGTCGTGTCTTCCCACATGCGGACCAAAATGGTATCCTGATCAAGTCTGGAAACCCAACTGGAACTTACTATGAATTAGATTATGGTCGCAAAACTAACTGATGTCGCAAAACTTGCAGGTGTCAGCCCTACTACCGTTTCTCGGGTTATCAATAAAAAAGGCTATCTCTCTGAGAAAACCATTCAAAAGGTAAATGAAGCCATGCGAGAATTGGGCTATAAACCCAATAATCTGGCTCGTAGTCTGCAAGGAAAGTCAGCTAAGTTAATCGGCTTGATTTTTCCCAATATTTCCAATGTTTTCTATGCAGAATTAATTGATAAACTGGAACACCAACTCTTCAAAAATGGTTACAAGACCATCATCTGCAACAGTGAGCATGATTCTGAAAAAGAACGCGAGTACATCGAAATGTTGGAAGCCAATCAGGTGGACGGCATCATTTCGGGTAGTCACAACTTGGGAATCGAAGACTACAATCGCGTGACGGCACCAATTATTTCCTTCGACCGAAACCTATCGCCAGACATTCCTGTCGTTTCCTCTGACAACTATGCTGGTGGGGTCCTTGCTGCCCAGACCTTGGTTAAGACAGGCGCCCAGTCTATCATTATGATTACAGGGAATGACAATTCTAACTCGCCAACTGGACTACGCCACGCTGGTTTTGCATCTGTACTCCCAAAAGCTCCTATTATCAATGTTTCCAGTGACTTTTCGCCCGTCAGAAAAGAAATGGAAATCAAGAATATCTTGACCCATCAAAAACCAGATGCCATTTTTGCTTCGGATGATTTGACTGCTATTCTAGTCATTAAAATTGCTCAGGAACTTGGCATTTCTGTCCCAGAAGAACTCAAGGTCATCGGTTATGATGGGACTTACTTTATCGAGAATTACTATCCTCAACTGGCTACTATTAAGCAACCCTTGGAAGAGATTGCCTGCCTCACTGTTGACCTACTCTTGCAAAAAATCGAAGGCAAGGAAGTCGCAACAACTGGTTACTTCTTACCAGTTACTCTATTACCTGGAAAAAGTATTTAAGCACAAGAAAACTCAGACCAATTCGTCTGAGTTTTTTATGATCTTAAGTTTTCTAAATAACGCTGGGCTGTCTCTAGGTTAAAGGTTTTATCTGCGATGAGGCGCTCGACTAGGGGAACAACTTCGGCCTCACTGGCACCTGCTAGGAGAGCTAAGGATTTAGCCTGCAATTTCATGTGGCCTTGCTGAATCCCTGTACTGACCAAGGCTTTCAGGGCTGCAAAGTTTTGGGCAAGCCCGATAGACACGATAATCTGGGCTAATTCTTTGGCAGAAAGATTCCCCAGTAGTTCATGACTGAGGGCTACACGAGGGTTAAGGCCGATAGAGCCACCCTTGGTCGCTACAGGCATGGGCAGGGTCATCTCACCAACCAATTCTTCTGTCTCCAAGTCTAGACGCCAAGAGCTAAGACCTTGGTAATGTCCATCTCGACTGGCATAGGCATGGGACCCCGCCTCAATAGCACGCCAGTCATTACCAGTGGCTATTAAAATGGCATCAATACCATTAAAAATCCCTTTATTATGAGTAGCAGCTCGGTAAGGGTCAGCCTGCGCAAACTGACTAGCCAAAGCTATTTTCTCCGCAATTTCTCGTCCTTGATCGTTTTGTCGGCTCAAGTAGCGAAAGGCGATACGACAGCTTGCAGTCACCAGAGAATCGGTCGCGTAATTAGACAGGATTCCCATAAGACTTTGTCCCTGACTGAGTTCTTCTAAGACTGGTTTCAAGGCCTCCAGCATGGTGTTGAGCATATTAGCACCCATGGCTTCCTGGGTATCTACATGGAGATAAACAACGAGAAAGTCTGTTTCGCCTTTGAGCTGTTCTACATGTAAATCACGCGCCCCACCCCCGCGTTTAACGATAGAAGGATAAGCTTGATTGGCAAGTTCCAAGAGTTTAGCTTTCTTGCTGACAATCTTCTCTTGCGCTTGTTCAGGTTCAGCAACTTGATAAAGGGCTACCTGCCCAATCATCTGGCGCTGATGAACCTGAGCAGTAAGCCACCTGCTCGCTTGATGATTTTGCTGGCATAGCTGGCCGCAGCAACCACTGAGGGCTCTTCTGTCACATAGGGAACTGTGTATTCCTGACCGTTAACGAGAACCTCTGGGACCAGCGAATAAGGCAGAGAAAAAGTTCCCACTACATTCTCACTCAGCTGGTCTGCCACAGTCACACTCATCTGTTCATCCTGCTCCAAACTCTCTTGTCTCTCAGGACTAAGGAGCGCCTGAGCTTTTAACAGCTCGAGGCGCTCTTGGTATGATTTTTTAGAAAATCCATTCCAACTTATCTTCATTATTTTTCAACCTTGCTATAACGGCGTTGGTGGTCAACAATTTCAACCAAGGCAAAATCTTGATTTTCATAGCCAGAAAACTGGGTAGAATTTGTTTCATCTAAGTCTACTTCCTCAAAGAAGACTTTTTCATAGTCTGCAACAGACAGGGCAGTTCGTTGGTTGAGCTTGTTCAAACGGTCTTTATCCAGATAAGCTTCATATCCTTCAACCAATTCACCACTGAAGAACTCAGCCACAGCCCCACTTCCATAACTATAAAGGGCAATTTTATCTCCAGCCTTCAAGCTATCTGTATTTTCCAAGAGAGATAGAAGCCCAAGGAAGAGGGAACCAGTGTAGATATTCCCCACCTTTTGACTGTAGAGAATAGACTGGTCAAAATGCTTTTGTAAGAGGTCTTTTTTCTCTTGAGGCAGGCTCTTATCCATGATTTTTTTCAAGCCTTTTAGCGCTAATTTAGGATAAGGCAAGTGGAAACAAACCGCCGCAAAATCATCCAAAGTAAGCTGGTAGCGTTTTTGGTATTCAAGCCAAGTCGTTTTCAAACTATCCAAATATTGTTGGGTAGAATAAACACCATTTACATACGGAGTTGTCGAGTAATTTGGACGCCAGAAATCCATGATGTCACGGGTTTGAGCTACATTGTCATTATTAAAGGCCATAATGCGCGGATTTTGTGTAATCAACATGGCCACACTTCCAGCACCCTGAGTGGGTTCTCCTGGAGTTTCAATACCATATTTGGCAATATCACTGGCAATGACCAAGACCTTGGACTCTGGAGAATTTTCCACATGCAGTTTTGCATAATGAAGGGCCGCTGTCGCTCCATAGCAAGCTTCTTTAATCTCAAAACTACGAGCAAAGGGCTGGATGCCCAGCAAACCATGCACAAAGACGGCCGCAGCTTTACTTTGGTCAATTCCTGACTCAGTCGCCACAATGACCATATCGATTTCTTGTCTTTCTTGCTCAGTTAAAATAGAGTCACTAGCACTGGCCGCCAAGGTCACGATATCCTCAGTTAGGGGCGCAATACTCAATTCCTTGAGTAAGAGTCCTTTGCTTAATTTTTCAGGGTCAATTCCCCTCGCTTCTGCTAAGTCTTGTAATTTCAAGACATATTGACTGGTCGCAAAACCAATCTTATCAATACCGATTGTCATATTTACCTCTGTTTTATCATTCATTGTAAAAAATCGTTCTATACTATTTTATCACAAATAGCAGTAAAAGAGAGAAAAAAGACTTGATTCACCAAATCAAGTCGCTTATTATTCTAACCATTATGCTGCTTTCTTAAGTAGGAATAAAGTCTAAGAATCACTGTTCCGCTAGCCATTCCAATGGAAATCACCAAAGCCAACATAACAACCAAGGTTGCACTAGCAATGGCATGATTGTAATCCCCTATCACAAAAAGGCAGTTGTCCGATAGGAAAGATAACCCGGAACCAGAGGTGCCAAGATTGCCAAGATAAAGACTACAGCAGGTGTCTTATAAAGAATACTTAAAATCTGGCTGACACAAGAACCGATAATGGCTGCAATAAAAGTAGCCACAATAACATTGGTCGGTTCCTTTAGCAAGAGATAGATTAGCCAGACAGCCATGCCCAAAATCCCTCCGGGTAAGAGCATAGAGCGTTGCACATTGAGTACAATTAAAAAAGTGATAATAGCAAGAAGACTTGCTACTGCTTGTAATAAAAAGGTTGTTAGTGTCATATTAATTCATCAATACCAAGGCGACAGAAGTTCCCGCCCCTAAAGCAAGGGTAATGAGCAGGGATTCAAACATCTTACTCATACCAGAGTTTATGTGGTTGGTCATAATATCACGAACCGCATTGGTCAAGGCAATCCCTGGTACAAAAGGCATGACAGCACCAGCTATAATCAAATCTGCTGTTGAGGGAAAACCTGTGTAGCGAGCCCAAAACTGGGCTATCATCCCAAAGACAAAGGCTCCAGCAAAGGCCGTTACAAAGGGAATTCGGATAAACTTCTCCACATAGAGGGAAAAGGCAAAACCAAATAAGGTAGCCACTCCTGCCCCAAGTGCGTCGTAGATATTTCCACTAAACATAATCGAAAAGAAAGGGGCGCTAAAGGTCGCAGCCAGAGTTACCTGCAACTTAGTATAAGGAAGGGGCTGGTCTTGCAAAGCCGTCAATTGCTTGAAGGCTGTCTCTAAATCAAGATTTCCTCCTACCAACTGACGAGAAATCTGGTTCACATCACAGACTTTTTCAATATTATAAGAAGAGGAAGTCACGCGTTTCATTCGCGAAATATTGGTATTTTCAATGGAGAAAAAGATAGCAGCAGGCATGGCAAGAACATTGCAATCCACAATCCCCTGCGAATGCGCAATACGGATCATGGTATCTTCTACACGATGAATCTCTGAGCCACTTTTGAGAAGAATGGTTCCAGCTAACATAATCACATCGATGACGGCATTTAATTCTCTTGATTCTTCCATGCGTTCCTCCTTTTATCAACTCCTTCTATTCTATCAC